>Ga0209098_1000039_pt1 | contig 129195 bp, 93 predicted proteins | sample AD_JPNHW1_MetaG_FD_184429 | JGI IMG/M metagenome (GOLD analysis project Ga0209098, IMG submission 184429) | Active sludge microbial communities of municipal wastewater-treating anaerobic digesters from Japan - AD_JPNHW1_MetaG (SPAdes) (version 2) | ecosystem: Engineered > Bioreactor > Anaerobic... | reverse complement strand
GTTCCGGCTCGACCTGGAACCAGCAGGCAAAGCTTGCGGCCGCAGATGGAGCCGAAGGCGATGGGCTCGGCATTTCTGTTGCCGTTTCCGGCGACACCGCATTGGCTGGGGCAGATGGCGACGATGACAAGGGGGCCGACTCAGGCAGCGCCTATGCCTTCATCCGCACCGGCACGACCTGGAGCCAGCAAGCCAAGCTCATTGCGGGCGATGGCTCTTCGGGGGATTGGTTCGGCCACTCGGTGGCGCTCACAAACGGCACGGCGTTGGTCGGCGCGCATGGCGACGACGACAAAGGCACCGACTCCGGCAGCGCCCACGTCTTCACCCGTTCCGGCACCGTCTGGTCCCAGCAGGCCAAACTTGTCGCTGCAGACGGCGTGGTCGGCGACGGTTTCGGTGTAGCGCTTGCGCTCTCCGGCGACACTGCCCTCGTCGGCGCGTACGCTGACGACGGACTTGATGCATCGGGAGGCACAGTCGTTGATCAGGGCAGCGCGTATGTTTTCACGCTTACGGGCGCCATGGCCGTCACGCTCGACTACCGGTACGACGGACTCACGCAGTCCTTCCTCGTGCCGACCAACGGCACCTATGCCTCACTTCCCCCGGTCACGCGCCCGATGCATTCGTTCCTCGGCTGGTACCGCACGCCCACCAACTCGCTGGCTGAGCAACTGAACCACGGCGGCAACCGCATCTACCCCACCAACCGGGTGGAGTCGGCCCTGACCACGCTCTACGCCCGCTGGAGTTCGTTCACGGCCACGCGCACGACACCGCTCCCCGTCCCCGTGACCCGCATCGGCCCCTTCTATCCCGGCGACATCAGCCAAGCGACCCCCGCGGAAATCGAAGCCTACGCGAACGGCAACGCCGCCAACCCGGCCTACAAGGCGTGGGAACTGATTCTGCTGGGGCTCGACCCCGCCGACCCCGCCGTCGTGCCCACCGACATCCTCGCCTACCTCACCTTCACCGGCACCGGCGAAACCATCCTCCACAAGATCCCCGCCGCCGGCATCCCTTCCGCAACCGTCTACAAGCAATGGGGCAAGCAGACCCTCGCCGACCCGACCTGGGCCGACCTCGGCACCCAGGGCACCCCCAACGCCTCCGGCACCCCCTACCGTTTCTTCAAGGTCACCGCCGAATAGAGACGGCGAGAATACCGAAAGAGTCTGAAAGGAGATGAGAAAATGATGCGCAGGATCGCAATGGTTGCCGCTGTATGTTTGATCGCGGCGGCATTCAGCGGCATCGCCGCAGAGCCGGAGAAAGAGAAAGCGGCGGTGGCTGCCGCCGAAAAGTGGGTCGCCCTCGTGGATGGCGGGAAGTACGCGGAGAGCTGGAAAGAAGCCGCCGCGTATTTCAGAAACGCCGTCCCACAAGCGCAGTGGGAGCAGATGGCGCGGGCGGTGCGGCAGCCCCTCGGCAAACTCGTCTCAAGAAAGGTGAAGGCCACGACCTACAAGACCGCGCTGCCGGGCGCGCCCGACGGGGAATACGTGGTCATCAAATTCGAGACGTCGTTTGAGAACAAGAAGGCCGCCACAGAGACCGTGACGCCGATGATGGACAAGGACGGCCAGTGGCGGGCATCCGGCTACTTCATCAAATGAGGCAAGCGAGGACTGACACACATGAAAAACTCCCACACGTGCCCAAAGTGTAATTCGCAAGATATCGTCCGGCTTGACTACTTTGGGGGCTGGGGAAACCAAGTGCCGATCGGATTAACCATGTTGAGCAATGTGCCGATAACAAGGCACCTCTGCGGCAGTTGCGGCTACATCGAGGAATGGATTGATTCCGCACGTGGTATCAAGAAGCTTGTCAACAAGTATGGCGGGAAGAAAAGGAAATTGCACGCATTTGCAGGGCAAGAATGTAGCTGTTCCGTCTTTTCACACTCGTCCATAACTTGAGCGTTGGGTGTTCAGCGTTTAGCGTTTGAACTCTCAACGTTCAACTCTCAATTTAGGAAGTTATCCCATCGTTTGTTTCCGCTCCGCAGGTGGCGGGCTTAATCCTGATCCCAACTTGCAGTTGATGGTCAATGAAACGAGGATGCGCCCGCAGAATTAGAATCCCGTCTTGCTTTGTGGTTTGATATGTGTACTATAGTTCACCGGTGAACTTATGAAAGCATCGATGACGGGCCGCCGGAAAAACAACTACCACGTGCCGAACCTTGACCGGGCGCTCGTGATTCTGGACCTGCTGTCCAAAAACCCGACGGGGATGAACCGCAACGAGATCGCGGCGGCATCGGCCTGCTCCACGACCATGGTGTACCGGATCGCGATGACGCTGGCCGACAACGGCTTCCTCTTCCGCGACGAGATCTCCGGTCGTTACCGGCTCTCCTCTAAGCTCTTGGATCTCGGCGTCGCCGGCGCGGACGAGTACAGCCTGGCGCACGTGGCGTGGCCGGAAATGGCGGCTCTGCGCGACGCGACCGGCCTCACGGTCATGCTGGGCAGCTTGATCGGCGAGTTCGAAGGGGTCGTCCTCGAAAGCGCCGAAAGCCGGGCCATGGCCCGGTTCGCCGTGCAGAAGGGGCTGCGGGTGCCGTGGCTCCACGTCGGCGGATGGAAATGCATCTTGGCCTACTGGCCCGAGGAGCGCGTGCGCGCGTATCTCGATCAGGCGTCGTTCACGCGGCTCACCCCGCACACGCTCACCTCGCGCAAAGCCGTGCTCGACGCGCTGAAAATGGTCCGCCGCCTCGGATACGCCGCCGACGAATCCGAGATGACCGAAGGCAACCACTGCGCGGTCGCCCCCATCTTCGACCGCAAAGGAATGCCCGTGGGGCCCCTCTGCCTTTCGGGCCTGGCCACGCAACTGCCCGTCAAGGACTTCGCGAAATGCGGCCGCCTGGTGCGCGAGGCCGCCGGCCGCATCAGCGCGAAGCTGGGCTGGAACGGGAACGACGGCACACGAAACACGGAGACGTGCTCATGAAAGCGAGAACACCGGTTCTGATTTGCGCGCTGGCCGCCGGGACGGCCTGCGCCGCGGTGACGAATGACGTGGCCTTCACCGCCGCGCACGACGGCAGCGAACAGCGCTACGTGCTGCTGTTGCCGGACGGCGTCGACCCCGCCCAGCCGCACGACCTGCTGATCTGTCTGCACGGCCACGGCTCGGACCGCTGGCAGTTCGTGCGCGACGGCCGCGGCGAGGCCCGTGCCGCCCGCGACGCGGCGGCCCAGAACCGGATGCTATTCGTCTCGCCCGACTACCGCGCGAAAACCTCGTGGATGGGCCCTGCCGCCGAAGCGGACCTGCTGCAGGTGATCGGCGATCTCAAAAAGCGGTACCCGGTCAAGCGCGTGATCCTTTCGGGCGGCTCGATGGGCGCCAGCGGGGCGCTCACCTTCACGGCGCTGCATCCGGAGCGGATCGACGGCGTGGTCGCGCTCAACGGACTCGCCGACCATCAGGCCTACACGAATTTCCAAGACGCGATCAGCGCCGCGTTCGGCGGCACGAAGACGACGGCGCCGGACGAATACCGCACGCGCAGCGCGGTGAATTTCCCGGAGCGGTTCACGATGCCGATGGCGGTCACGGCCGGCGGCAAGGACACGCTCGTGCCGCCGGACAGCGCGCTGAAACTGGCGCGGGCTGTCCAGGAGCGCAACCCCTTCGTGTGGTGCGATTTCCAAAAAGACCGAGGGCACGAAACCGATTACGCGGCCGCGCTGGCCGCGTACCGCTTCGTCATCGCCGCGCCCGCCTGCCGGCCCGCCCGCGTCACGGTCGCGCTGAACGGCACGCCGCTGCTGCCGGCGCACGCCACCGCGGCGGGCGTGTGGTTTTACGCTGAGTCAGGAATTGGGCGCGGGGCGTTCGGCGTTGGAGAAATTTCGGCTCAAATGTTGCTGACGGGGCACGGAACCGCGCCGGACAGCTGGAGGCTGACGGCGGCACTGCGGGCGGGCGACGAGTTCCGCGTGCGGCTGGACGCGGGCGCCGCGGCGGGCGAGCTGCGGTTCCAGGCGGAAACGCTTTCGGGCAGCGCGCCGTCCTGCCGGGCGGACGGGGACGATTTTGTGATCCGCGCAACGGCGGGCGCGGGCGCGGTGCGGCTCACCGGCCTGAAAGTCGGCGGCGTGCCGCTCACCTGTGTGCCGCAGCGCCGGCCGTTCTCCCTCGACCCCGTGGCCTGTTCACCCGACCCGCATCCGGCGATCGCGGAGGCGTTGACCGAGTGGGACTGGCGCCTGCAGGACGGCATCGGCTCGCCCCGCGAGCCCCGGACGTACGCCCACGCGGCGGAACGGCTGCTCAGCCGCATGGCGGCGGCGGAGCTGGACCGGGACGCGCTCGCCGCGCTCAAGGCCAGCCAGCCGGCCGCCCATGCGGACGCCGCCGCCTGGGAAGCCTTTTGGCTGACGGCGCACCGGCTGCGCCGATCCCTGATGCTGGCCGATCCCCAGTTCGCTGCGGCGCCGCTGCTCTTCGTCAAGCACGTGCCCGGCACCATGAGCCACCAGCTCACGCAGATGTACGGCAACCGCGCGCGGCCAGGCGGCGGACTGTTCCTGCTGGAGCAGCCCGGCAAATCCATGCGCACGCGCAACATCACGCCGGCCGATTTTCCTGCGGGAAGCTTCATGACGCCCGAGCTGTCTTTCGACGCGGGCCGCCTGCTCTTCGCCTACTGCCCCGTAAAGACGGCGCCCTTTCAGGAAGATTACCGGGAGCTCCTGAAGCACCAGCATTACCACCTCCACGAACTTTCGCTCGCCGACGGCCAGGTCCGGACATTGACGGCGGACGACACGGACAACTTCTTCCCCGTCTACCTGCCCTCCGGCGACATCCTCTTCTCCTCCACCCTGCGCGGCGGCTTCCACCGCTGCGGGCGGGGGCCGTGCCCCGTCTACACCCTCGCGCGGATGGGGCCGAACGGCGAGAACCCGCACAGCATCTCGTTCCACGAGACCCACGAATGGGACCCCTGCCTGCTCAACGACGGGCGCGTGCTCTATACGCGCTGGGATTATGTGGACCGCAACGCCGTGCATTACCAGCAGCTGTGGTCGGCGCGCCCCGACGGCGGCAACGTGCGCATCTACTACGGCAACAACACCTGGAATCCGGCCGGCATCTGGGAAGCCCGCGCCGTCCCCGGCTCGCACCGCGTTATGGCCACCGCCGCGCCGCACCACGGCATGAGCGCGGGATCGGTGGTGCTGCTGGACGTGACGCGGGGCGTGGACGGGCCGGAGCCGCAGACGCGCCTCACGCCGGAGGTGCGGTTTCCGGAATCGGAGTCGCCGCTGGCGCGGGGTCCGGACCGGACGCGGCCCTACGATTTCGACACGCCCGTCGAAGGCTATTGGAACAGCCCGCTGAAAGAGGCCTGGATGTCCAAAACGCCGACGGACGAGGAAAACCGCTGGCCCGGCCACTGCTACAAATCGCCGTGGCCGCTCTCCGAGACGCGCTTCATCGCATCGTACAGTTACGACCGGCTGGTCGGAGAGCCGGGTCCGAACATCCCCAACATGTTCGGACTCTACCTGTGCGACGCGTACGGCAACAAAGAACTGCTCTACCGCGACCCCAACATCTCCAGCCTCTGGGCGCGGCCGCTGGCCAAGCGCACGACGCCCCCCGAGGTGGCCTCCGCGATCGACCCCGTCCGGCGCGAGTCGGGCACCGGCACGTTCTTCCTCAGCAACGTGATGGAGAGCTGGCCCTACCTGCCGACCAACACGCCGATCACCCATCTGCGCGTCATCCAGATGCTGATCAAAACGACGCCCCACATCGACACTCCCAAAGTCGCGGCCGGGCTCGGCGCGCCGGGGCGGCAGGTGCTGGGCACCGTGCCCGTCGAGGCCGACGGCTCGGCCTATTTCGAACTGCCCGCGAAGACGCCCGTATATTTCCAGGCGCTCGACGCACAGGGCCGCGCGGTCCAGACCATGCGGAGCCTCGTGTATCTGCAGCCCGGCGAGACCGAGACCTGCATCGGCTGCCATGAGCACCGCATGAAGAAAGAGCCGCCCCACGCCCACGCCCTCGCCACCCGGCGCGCGCCCTCGACGGTCAAGCCGGGCCCGGACGGCTCCAAGCCGTTCAGCTACCCGCGGCTCGTGCAGCCGGTCCTCGACCGGCACTGCGTGGCGTGTCACGACGGCAAAGAGCCCAAACGGCCCGTGCTCACCGGCGCGCCGGAAGGCTGGGCCTCCCGGTCGTTCAACGCGCTGATCCGGCACGTCTCCTACTCGACCTGGGGACAGCCCGGGCCACGAGACGCGCTGTCGGAGCCGCTGCGCTTCGGCGCGCTGGGAAGCCCGCTCGCGAAGCGGCTGGAGAGCGGGCACGGCAAGGTAAAACTCACGCCGGAAGAGTGGGAACGGCTCAACACGTGGATGGACGCGAACGGCGAGTTCTACGGCACGTTCGACGCGGCGGAGCAGAAGCGACAGCTCGCGGGCGAGGCCATTGCCGGGCCCCGGGAGTGAAGGTTGACGGAAAGGGACGCTCATGAAACGGATATCGGGTATCGCATGTGTTGCCGTCTGCGCGTTGTTCGCCAACGCTGAACCATGGGTCACGGGCGACCCGCGCCATCGGCCCGTCCTCTTCAAGCAGTTCGGCGACCTGCTCAACACGCCGGACGGCCTGGCCATGGACAGCTCGGGGAACGTGTACCTTTCCGCCGTCAACGGCATCGACGGGACGTATCCCGGCCACATCTGGCGCATGGACAAGGACACGGGGAAGTGGTCGGTCTTCGCGCCCTGCAAGCCCCACCCCAAAACGCACGCCGCGTACCCGATGGGCCTGGCGTTCGACCCGGGCGGCAACCTCTACTACGCCGACGCGCAGTACTTCGCCGACCCCGACTACCAGTCGCGCATCATGCGCATCGTCATCAAAGGCGGCGAGCCGCAGCGCATCGAAACCGTTGCGGAACACATCAAGCTGCCAAACGCCCTGCGCTGGCGCGACGGCGCGCTCTACTTCACCGAGTCTTTCTTCAACGTGCCCGGCTCGTATCAGAGCGGCATCTACCGCATCCCGTCGGCCGACCTGAACGCGGAGAGGCCCGTGCGCCTCATGGACAAGGCACAGGCCGCGCACGACCCCTACTGCGTGGGCATCGTCGAGACCGTCTTGCGCGACCGCGGCGCGGCCAACGGCAAGCCTGGCGTGAAGCCGACCGATCCGACCCTGCACATCTACACGGCAGGATGCGACGGCCTGGATTTTGACCGCGAGGGCAACCTTTACACCGGGTCGTTCGGCGACGGACGCTTCTGGGTCCTCAAGCCCGCAGGCAACGGACGCTTCGGCGCGCCCGAGTTGCTGAGCGCGGCGGTGACCTGCTGCGACGGAATCTGCTTCGACCCTTACCGCAACCGGATCATTCTTACGGCTTCCGAGCAGAACGCCCTTTACGCCTGGGACATCACACACAAAAGCATGACGGTGCTCTGGGCGAACGGCGAGACGGACGGCGCGGACGGGCTGCTGGATCAGCCGTGCGAGGCCATGATGTTGGACCGCAGCCGCATGCTGGTGGTGAACATCGACGCGCCATCCCCGTTCATGGTCAACACCAAGCCCGACGCGGCGCACACGCTCAGCGTCATCGGGCTCGGCCGCGAATAAAAACACCCGTCTCCAGAAGCGCTCACCTCACGGAAATCATGGTGCCGGGCGGATTCTGGAGCAAATACCCCTGCCCGCTCAGGCGGACCGAGAAGCCGCGGCAGGTGATGGTTGCGAGCTGCGCCGCCGTCAGGCCGTTGCCGTCGGTGCCGAAGCGCAGCGTGGTCGGGCCCAGCTTGCCGGTGATGGATAACCTTCCGGTCCAGGTCTTGGCGCTGCTGTCGGAGAAGGAAAGCGAGGCGGAGCCGTTGCCCGCTGCAATGACGCTGTCGCTCAGCAGTTCGAGCGTGTCGAACGCGTTCCGGAAGGTGCCCGCGTCGAGCGTGGCGCCGCTCAGCACCAGCGCGTTGGTGCCGCCCGCGAAAACGTCGTTCGCGCCGAGGCGCAGACCGCCAGCGATGACCGAAAAGTTGCCCCGATAGCTTTGAGCGCCTCGCAGCTCGAGCGTTCCCGATCCGCTTTTGACGACGGCGGAGCATTTGCTGCCGTAGATTCGGTTCGTCAAACAGGCGTCGATGGCCGCCGAACCGTTCTGCACCCGGATTTCACGGGGATATTGGTTCAGATCGACCGGGTTCGCGAAGATCAGCGTGGCGTCGGCGTAGGGGGAGCTCAGGATAAAGGGTTTGCCGTCCGGCACAAAACCGGAAGCCCATATGTATACGCCAACTGTGCCACCGAGATTGACCGTTCGGTCGGCGCCACAGGCGCTAAAGCCGCCGCCTGCGTTGAACGTGACAGTGCGCGTGAAGTCGCCCGCGGTTGCCCCGTTCAGGTCCGCGCCGATCTCCAGAACGCCGTTGCCGTACAGGATGATCGCCCCCTCGGTGTAGTTCTTTGCGGCGGTGAGGCGCGCGATGCCGCCGGCGATGTAGAGGTTCTGCGCGAGCCCTTGGGTGAACTCGGTGAGTCCGGGGCCGGCGCTGACGTAGGCGCAGGTGCCATTGGTTAGCGCCCACGTGAGTTTGCCGGTGCCATAATTGAAGATAAAGGTCGAGCTCTGGGCGCCGTGGGCGCCGCCCTGCACGGCGACGTTGTGGCCGCCGTAAATCGCGACGCCTCGGCCGACGGCGGAGTTGTCCGCCTGAAAGGCGTAGCCGGCCATGTCCAGCGTGACGTCGTTCGCGGTGGCGTCGATGGTGAGGGTAGAGAGGGCGAGGTTTGCCGTGCGCGTCAGGCTGGCGGCGAGAGACGCGTGCGTGGAGACCGTGCCGTTGCCGGTGGCCAGTTCGACCGTGTCGGGGTTGCGGACGATTTCGAGCGTCCCGCTCTGTACGGCGAACCCCACGCGGCCGTCCGGGTCTTTGACGAGAATGTCGCTGCGCGTGCCGTTCAGCGCCATCAGCACGCCGTTGACGGCGCGGACGGATCCGGAAGAGGTGGAGAACGCGTTGGTGACCGTCAGCGAGGCGTTGCCGGCCTTTTCGATGGTGAGCAGTCCGGTGCCGCCGCTCATCACGAGCGTGTCCCAGACCATCGCCGTGCCGTCGCCGCCGTTGGCGTCGATCGACAGGACGCTGGACTGGGTGTCCGCAACCGTGTTGGTGCCGAACGACTGCCAGGTGGTGTTGCCCGCGCCCGTCTTGCCGCGGATCAACAGTCTGCCGTCAGAGAAAGAAACCGTGCGCCCCGCCAAAAACAGCCGGTTGCTGCCCGCGCCCGCGACGTCGTTGGTGTAGTCCGCGATCAGCGTGCCTCCCGAAAGGGTGATGTTGTGGGTCGTGCTGTTCGTCCAGCCGGTAAACGTGTTGGCACCGGTCAGCCGCCAGGTTCCCGAATGTTTTTTCTCGAGACGCGTAAATTTGGAGATGGTGTCATTGTTGTAAAGTGGCGCGGTGATCAGGCTTTCGGCGGCGGAAATCCCGCCAAGCGCGACGCACGTGCGGGGGTTGGTTCCGATCGAAACGGTTCCCGTCAGGTTCAGGCCGCCGCATCCGCTCCAGTTGTTGAGGCCCATGCCCTCATTGCCGAAATTGAAAGGCCTCGCCGTGTCGACGGTTCGACTTCCGATATAATGCATGGGGCTGTTGGCGACGGAAATCGTCGTGAAGTTGGTGCCGCTGGCGGAGGGTGCGGTTCTGTTCGTATTGATGGAAGAGACATAGATCTGGCCCGCGTCTTGGTCGAGGCCGCCCTCAAACGTGTTGGCGTCATTCCGTAAAACCACATAGGGGTTTCCGCCGCCCCAATAATGGGCGGTCATTCTTCCGACTCCCGTGACGCGCGCATCCACAAACAGCATGCTTTGGCTTCCTGCTCGGATAGACTGGTTAAACCCGGACGGAAGATTCACCGTCAGGCCTCTGTCCAGAGTGACGGTGTTGTTCCCGTTGGAAGGAAGCATGATGCTCCGGGGAAAGGCGTTCGAATAGCCGGCGATGTTCGCGCTGAGTGTCAGCATGTTGGTTCCCGTTAGGGTCATATGCCGGGTGAAGGATTTGTCTTGTTCGGCGAAGTCCAGGCCGTTTGTGGCGTTGTAATCGGCCGTCAGCCGGATCGTCACGTTCGATATCACGGTTCTGAAGTCGCCGTTGATGGCGCCGCCTTGCCAGTTCGCCGTGTCGTTGAAGTTCGTGGCGGCCGGATCACCGCCGGCCGTGCCCGCGCCGATCCACGCCGCCTGTGCCGGCAAGGCCATCAGGCCTGCGGACAAGAGTAAAACGCCGACCGGGTTGCTGAGAAACGCTTTCCACATCATCATGGCGGGCCTCCTGATTTTAAAGGATAGTCCTGAAATCTGCGCGACTTCCGGTTGGGCTTGCGGAGCTCTGGATCACATCACCCGGATCAGGGTGCCGGGCGGATTCTGGAGCAAATACCCCTGCCCGCTCAGGCGGACCGAGAAGCCGCGGCAGGTGATGGTTGCGAGTTGCGCCGCCGTCAGGCCGTTGCCGTCGGTGCCGAAGCGCAGCGTGGTCGGGCCCAGCTTGCCGGTGATGGCGAGCGTGCCGGTCCACTTCATCTCCCGGCAGTCCGCGAAAGCAAGCGAGGCCGACCCGTCGCCGACGGCCAGCAGGCTGTCGGCGAGGAGGTCGAGCGTGCCGAACGCGTTCCGGCCTGTGCCGGCGTCGAGGGTCGCGCCGCTCAGCACCAGCGCGTTGGTGCCGCCCGCGAACACGTCATCCGCGCCGAGGCGCAGGCCGCCGCCGATGACCGAGACCGTGCCGCGGTAATCCTGGGCCGCGGCCAGCTCCAGCGTGCCGGCGCCGCTCTTGACCAGCCCCGCCACCGAATACCCGCTGATCTTGCCCGTCAGGCGCGCGTCGACCGCCGCCGCTCCGTCCTGCACACGGATCTCGCGGATGCGGTTCTGCAAAGCGAGGGGATTCTCGAAAACGAGCGTGGCATCGGCATGGGACGAGCTGAAGATGAGCGGCTTCCCGTCGGGCACAAAACTGCCGGTGGACGCCCAGGTCAGCAGATTCGTCGCGCCGCCCAGGTTGACGACGCGGTCCGCGCCATACGCGCTGAAGCCCCCGCCCGCAGCCATGTGGAGCTGATTGTTGCCGGTCCCGAGTCCGCGCGTGAAATCACCGGCCGTCGCGCCGTTCAGGTCCGCGCCCAGTTCGAGCACGCCGTTGCCGATGAGGTACACCGTCCCCTCCGCATAGGTGCGCGCCGCGGTCAGCCGCGCCGTCCCCTCCAGAACGTGAAAAGACGCGGTGACCGGCTGCGAAAACTCGGTGAGCCCGGGTCCCGACACCACGTACACGCAGGTGCCGTTCGTCAGCGCCCAGGTTAATTTTCCGGAGCCATAGTTGTAGATGAAAGTCGAGCCCTGTGCGCCGTGAGCCCCGCCCCGCAGCGTGACCGGATAGGGCCCGCTGACCACGACGCCGCGCCCGGCCGTCGAGTTGTCGTTCTGGAACGCAAAGCCGCCCATGTCGAGGGTCACGGGATTTGACCAGGCGTCGAAGGTGAGCGTGGAACAGGCGAAGGCCGCCGTGCGCGTCACGTCCGAAGACACGGAGAAGTGGTTGGTCTTGTCAGAATTGCTCGCCGTGAGAGCGACCGTATCGGGGTAGCGCACGATCTCATTGTCGGCGGTCTGCCCGGCGAATCCCACGCGGCCGTCGGGATCTTTCACGACCCAGAGCGCCCGGGCTCCGTTGTTTCCGAGCAGCACGCCGTTCACGTTGCGGAGCGCCCCTGAATCGGCCGGCACCGGCGCGGGCGTGAACACCTTGGAGACCCCCTTTTTCTCAAGCAGCAGGACACCGAGATTCCCGGTCATTTCGACCGGCCCCATCGACACCGTCGTGCCGTCGCCGCCGTTGCCGTCCACCGTCAACACGTTGTAGGAAACATCCCCGACAAAGTTCGATGAAAACGCCTGCCACGTCGTGTTGCCTGCGCCGGCCTTGCCGCGCACCACCAGCCGTCCGTCACCCATCCGTAGCGTGCGCCCCGCCGCAAACAGGCGGTTGCTGCCCGCGCCCGCGGCGTCGTTCACGTAGTCCGCGATCAAGGTGCCCCCTTGCAGATTCACATGGTAGGCATTGTTCGTCCACCCCGTGTAGGTGCCTTTGCCGGTCAGCCGCCACGTCCCCGAATGCACTTTGTCCAGCTTCGTGTAGAACTCTTTCCCCAGTCCCGCATCATACCCGTAGTTCGGAATGTTCCCCGACAACAGGGATTCGCCGGACGAGATGCCCTCGAGATAAATATCCGTATGCACATAGCTGCCGATGGACACCGTGCCGGTCAGACACAGGCCGCCGCAGGCGCTGTCGTTGCGGACGTGCGCACCGCTGTTCTGCAGCATCAAGTCGCGGTTCGAACGGCTTTCGCGCGGGCCGATGTAGACGACGGTGTAGTTGTTGATGCCGACGTATGTTCCCGCGCCGAGCGCCGAAGGTTTGTTCTTGTCCGCGACCGACGTGAAGTGCAGGTTGCCGCCGTCGCCGTAGATGCTGCCGGCGAAGGTATTGGTGTCGTTGCGCAGCACAACGAAAGGGTTCGACCCGCCGGTGTAGCTGAAAGTCAGCCCGCCGGCCCCCGTTACCCACGAGTCAAGAAACATCGTGCCGTTTCCGCCGAAGGTCCGCCCCCCCGGCAAATTGAGCGTCAGCCGCTTGTCGAAAGTGACCGTGCAATTGGCGTTGGAGGGCAGAAAGAGATTGCGGTTGAATTTCGGATCATAGCCCGGCAGCGAGGTCCCTCCGAGCGTCAGGGTGTTCGTGCCCTCGACGACGACATGACGGACCACCGCGCTTCCGGCAGAGAGGTCCACGCCGTTCGTGAAGGTGTAATCCGCCGTGAGCCGGAGCGTGGCGTTCGACAGAATCGGCCGGAAATCGCCGCTGACGGTGCCGTCCGACCAGTTGGCCGCGTCGTTGATGTTCGTGGCAGCGGCATCGCCGCCCGCCGTTCCCGCGCCGTTCCAGGCAGCCAGAGCTGATAATGAAAACCCGCCCGCAATAAGGCCGAGCAGAAGCGTTTTGTTGACTTTGAACCCACACCTCTGAAACATGCCGAACCTCCGCATCCTCTGTTTTATCCGGAGATGCGTGAATGTGAAACCAAACACATCCCGCGCCCCAAATCAACCATATTGACTGTTTTTCAATATACCACACTGCGGCCCGCCCTCAAGATCATTCGAACTCCGCAACCGCGCGGTTGACACCCGCCGCAGATTTCACTACGCTACGTTCACCATTTGCACCGGTTATCGGAAGCCCGTGAGATTCGGGCGCGGTCGCGCCGCTGTAATCGGCTACGAGTCCCCACACAGGCCATTTCCCGCAAGGGAGAGAAGGCGGGGGCAAGGTCAAGCCGTAAGCCAGAAGACGGACCGGATGCAACCTGCGGCACTCCTTCGCGCCAGAGGAGCCTAAGCTCGTTGTCCGGCTGTTTCCGGTCCCCGCTTCCGCTCTCGCGTCGACGCCTCTCGCTCAAGGGAGTGCCACCACTGTCCCGCAAGAGGAAACAGAACCGATGACGACGCAGATCCGCCGCACGCCCGCCGCACTGGCCGCGTGCCTGTTCGCAACCGCCGCGCTCCACGCCCAAGAAGCCCCCGCCCCCGCCACAAACAGCCTGCCGCCCATCATCGTGCAGGCCAGCCGCACCGGCCGCACGGCCGCCGACATGCCGGCCAACGTCCAGGTGATCACCTCCGACGAGATCGCCCGCTCTGGCCACCAGAGCGTCGTGGACATCCTGCAGAAACAGGCCGGCATCCCGATCAAAAACTTCTCCGACAACCCGACGACCGCGACCGTCTCGCTGCGCGGCTTCGGCGAAGCCGGACACGGCCGCGTGCTGATCCTCGTCAACGGCGAACGCCTCAACAACCCCGACCTGGCCGCCCCCAACCTCATGCGCATCCCCGTGCAGTCGATCAAGCGCATCGAGGTCATCCGCGGCGCGCAGACCGTGCTGTACGGCGACTTCGCCGAGGCGGGCGTCATCAACATCATCACCGACACCTCCATCCAGTCCAAGCCCGCGACCACGGTTTCGGCCTCGGCCGGCTCCTACGACACCTATGCGGCGCACCTCAGCAAGTCCGGCGCGTTCGAGGACGGCGTCACGTACTTCGCCGGGGCGGACTGGAACAAGACCGGCGGCTTCCGCGACAACGGCGATTACGAGTCCTGGAGCGCCGACGCCTCGGTCGCCAAAGCCTGGAAAGGCGGGCAGAACGTCTCGCTCTCCGCGTTCTATCAGGACAGCGAATACGGCTTGCCCGGCGCGCTCACTTGGCAGCAGCTCAAAGACGACGCGCGCCAGACGGCGACCCCGGACGACCGCGCCTGGTTCGACACGTGGGGCCTCAACCTCGGCGCCGGCACGCCGCTCGGCGAAGAGGGCAGGCTCGACGCCAACCTCTCCGCCAGCCGCCGCGAAAGCGATCTCCGTTTCGTCGGCTCGCAATACAGCTCCAACCGCGGCAGCGACATCGATTCCGTTGCCTTCACCCCCCGCTATGTCCTCGACGCCGACGTCGCCGGCCACCAGAACCAGCTGACCGTCGGGAGCGACCTGCGGTTCGACACCTCCACGATCGACAGCCGCGGGACGATGTACGGCTCGCCGTACGCATACGTGTGGGATTTCGACCGCACTTCCCTCGCGGGGTACGCAAAGGACGAGTTTTTCCTGACGGAAACACTCTCGCTTGAAGCCGGCGTCCGCGCCGAACGCTTCGCGAACCGCATCGGCAATGACCCTGGCACGACCACCGACAGCGACACCGAGCACGCCTTCGACGCCGCGCTGCTCTACCACCCGCTGTCCAACGTCAAGCTCTTCACCCGCGCCGCCCGCTATTACCACGCGCCCTTCATCGACGAAACCGTCGGCTGGTCCGGCACGCCCAACACCGACCTCGTCCCCGAGACCGGCTACAGCTACGAGGCGGGCGCGGAGGTGACGCTCGCCCGCGAATGGACCGCCGGCCTCACCGCGTTCCTGATGGATTCGAGCGACGAGATCTACTACAACCCCACCCTCTACAGCAACGTCAACGCGCCCGACGAGACGCGGCGCCAAGGTGTCGAAGGCGCGCTCCGCTGGTCCCGTGACCGCGTCGGCGGCTTCGGCGTCACCTACGATTACGTTGACGCCGGCTTCACGGAGGGCGATTACGACGGCAAGCACGTGCCGCTCGCGGCCGAACACATGCTCACGGTCAACGGCGAGCTTTATCTCTGCTCGGACGTCGCCGCGCTGGGAACCGTGCGTTACGTCTCGTCCCAATACTCGGGCTCCGACTTCGCCAACACGGCGGAGAAGCTCGACGCCTACGGCACGCTCGACCTCGCGCTCCGCTACGAGCCCGGCTTCCTCAAGGGGCTCAAGCTGCTCGCCGGTGTGGACAACGTGTTCAACAGGGAGTACGCTTACTGCAGTTTTTACGGATCCAGCTACTATGCCGCCGCGGACCGCACGTGGAAACTCTGCGCGTCCTACACGTTCTAAGCCATGTTCGCAAGGGCACACCTTTTCGGGAGGGCCGCACGTCCGAGGCGGCCGGGGACGGTTCGAAGCGCCGTCCCCGCCCTTGCCGTGTTATTGCTCCTTTCCGGATGCGGGCGGCGCGAATCCGGCCCGGCCGCCGCCCCGGACCGCATCCGGCTCGTCTCGACCGCGCCGCACCTGACCGAATGCGTCTGCGCGATCGGCGCCGGCGACCTGCTGGCGGGCCGGACCGAGTCCTGCGATTACCCGCCCGAGGCCGTGCGCGCCGTTCCGGTCACGGGTGGCTTCGGCACGCCGTGGCTCGAGCCGCTGCTCGCAGCGCGCCCCACACACGTCCTGGAGACCGTCCTCGCGGATCCCGAGGTCCGGCGACGCCTCGACGCGCTGAAAATCCCCGTGGTGCACGTGCCGTGCACCCGCTTGACAGAGATTCCCGGAGCGCTGCGCCAGCTCGGGGCCCTGACCGGCCGACGCGCGCAGGCCGACGCGCTGGCGGTCTCCATCCAACGCGGCCTCGAAGCCGCCGGAAGCGCCTCCGACGCACGGGCGCAGCGTCCGCGGACGCTGCTGCTCTTCGCCCCCGACACACCGATCACGGCGGGCCGCGACGCGTTCATCGCAGGCCTGCTTGAGCTCGCCGGGGGACGCAACATCGGCGGCGGCTCGTCCTCCGATTACTTCCACATCTCGCTGGAATGGGTTCTCGAGCAGGACCCGGACCTGATCCTCTGCGTCTTCGACACCGCCGGGCGGCCGCCCTTGTCGTTCTTCGAGGCGCAGACCGGCTGGAAGGCGCTGCGGGCCGTACGCGGCCGACGCGTTTATACCGTGCCGGATCTCAACACCGTCAGCCGCCCCGGGCCGCGCGTGCTGGAGGGGCTGGCGCAGCTGAAAGCGGTCCTTGACCTCGATGCCCGCCGGACCGCTCCGGAATGACCACCATGCTGACACCCCGACAACTTTTGCCCTGGCTCCTGCCGATTCCGTTCCTGCTCGCGCTCTGCCTGCTGGCGGGCGCGGCGGGATTCGGCCTGCCGGACACCGCGACCGCCACGGGGCGCGCCCTGCTGGAACTCCGGCTCAGCCGCGTGCTGACCGGCTTCACCGTGGGCGCGGCGCTCTCCTGCTCAGGCTGCGCGCTGCAGGCCGTGCTGCGCAACGCGCTGGCGGAGCCCTACGTGCTCGGCGTCAGCAGCGGCGGCTCACTCGGCGCGGCGCTGGTCATCGCGACCGGACTTTCCGCGCTGACCCCGCTGGCCCTGCCGGGCGGGGCGTTCGTCGCCGCCGCGCTCACGCTTCTGCTGGTCTGCCTGCTGGCCGGCCGGAGCGGCGGCTACACGCCCAACACGCTCATTCTCACCGGCGTGGTCGTCGGCTCCATGCTGTCCAGCCTGCTCATGCTGCTGCTCTCCTTCGCGCAGACGCGCGCGGTCCACAGCATCACCTGGTGGCTGCTGGGCAACCTCCAGGCCACCTCGTGGCCGCTCATTCTGGGCGTGGTCCTGCTGGTGGCGCTGGCGATCGGCGTGCTCTGTTACGAGGCCCGGAACCTGAACGCCCTGCTGCTCGGCCAGGAAGCCGCCTACACCCTCGGCGTGCGCACGCGCCGGGCGGTTCCGCTCATCTTGGGCGCCGCGGCGCTCGCCGCGGCCGCCGCGGTCTCGGTATCCGGCATCATCGGCTTCGTCGGCCTGATCGTGCCGCACGCGCTGCGCCGGATGACCGGCGCCAACCACCGCACGCTGCTGCCCTGCTCCGCGCTGGCCGGCGGCACGTTCCTGGTGGTGTGCGACACGCTCGCGCGCACGCTCTTCGCCCCGCACGAGATTCCTGTGGGCGTGATCACGGCCCTGTCCGGAGGCCCGTTCTTCCTCTATTTGCTCACGCGCAAAGGAAAGCTGCCGCTCGCATGATCGTGCTCAGCCACATCACCGCAGCCTATGCTGCCGCGACCGTCCTGCACAACGTCTCGCTCCACATCGCGCGCGGCGAGCAGGTGGCGCTGGCGGGGCCGAACGGCGCGGGCAAGTCATCGCTGCTGCGGGTCATCACCGGCCAGCTTCCGGCGCAGGGAACCGTGCAGGTGGCGGGCTGTGACATCGCGCACCTCAGCCCGCGCCGCCGCGCCCGCCTGCTCGCCGTCGTGCCGCAGGAGATCGCGTGCGACGTCCCCTTCACGGCGCATGACTTCGTGCTGCTCGGCCGGACGGCTTGCCTGCCGCGCTTCGGCGGCCCGTCCGCCGACGACCTCGACGCGGTCCAAGAGGCCATGGAGCTGACCGAGACGCGGCACCTGCGCAACCGCCCCCTCCCCGAAATGAGCGGGGGCGAACGGCAGCGGCTGGCGCTGGCCATGGCCCTGGCCAGCCGCCCCGAGATCATCCTCTTGGACGAGCCGACCTCGCACCTGGACCTGCGGCACAGGGCCGAGCTGATGCGGCTGCTGGCGCGCCTGAACCGCGAGCGTCAGACCACCCTGCTGATGGTCGTCCACGACCTCACGCTCGCGAGCCAGTTCTTTCCGCGCATCGTGCTGTTCGGCCGAGGCCGTAAACTCGCGGACGGCACGCCGGCCGAAGTTTTGCGCACCGACGTGCTGGAGGCGGCCTACGACTGCCCCGTGAGCGTCATCCCGCTGCCCGGGCTGTCGGCCACCTGCGTGCTGCCGCGGCTCGGCTGAGACTGGCGGAGCCCCGTTTCGCGGACGGGGAGCGCGGTCCGGGACGTCCCGATTCCGGCGCGAAAACCAACCGCACAATCCGCGCGGTCCGGGACGTCCCGCGCCACTTTGCCGGAAGTGCGGTCCGGTTGCGCAGGGCGTTTCTATCTCGCAGAAGGCAAACACGGCCCAAAAAGAACTTGCACGGCCGCCCCGGCGGCTTTAACGTATGGGTGGTTGAGAGCGGAGCGACATTAAAAGAGGAGGTGGATCATGAATGGCCAGTTCAAAACAATCATCTGTCCAATCGACTTCTCGCAGCCTTCAGAGACCGCGCTCGCTCAGGCGGTCGCGATCGCCACGCAGTGTGAAGCCGCCCTGCAGTTGCTCTTCGTCGTGCAGCCGATGCCCGTCTCCGCGTTTGGCGACGGCATGCTCTTCAACGAGCTGAACGCGCTGCCGGAGCAGAGCGCGCAAACGGCGCAAGCGCTGCTCGCCAAACTACGCGACAAACACTGCGCCGCGATCGCCGGCCGGACTTCGCTGCACGTGGAGGTCGGCGTTCCGTTCGTCGAGATCGTGCGTTTCGCGCGCGAAGCCGCAGCCGACCTCATCGTCATGGGATCGCACGGCCGCACCGGCATCGAACACATGATGCTCGGCAGCGTGACGGAACGCGTGGTCCGGAAAGCGCCCTGCTCGGTGCTGGTCGTACGCGACGCGAATCGCCGCTTCGTCATGCCGTGAGCGGCGGGCGGAGCCGAAGCCTTCAGCGCATCAGCATGCCGCCGGTGAGATCCAGCGTGGTGCCGGTCATGTAGCTCGCGCCTTCCGACGCCAAGAACGTGACCACGCTGGCGATTTCCTCGGGCTGGGCGATGCGATAGAGGGGAATGCGCGAAAGGTACTGTTCTTTGCGCTCTTCCCAAATCTTGGCGACCATCTCGGTCATCACCATGCCGGGCGCCACGGCATTGACGTTGATGCCCTCTTTGGCGGTCTCGCGCGCGATCGCGCGCGTCATGGAGACCACGGCGCCCTTGCTGGCGTCGTAGGGCAGATGCCCCGACGTGGAGCCGAGGAAGGCGGCCTGCGAGGCGATGTTGACGATCTTGCCTTTCGCCTGCCGGGCGCGCAAGCGCTTGATCAACTCGCGGCACGCGACGAAGCAGCCGGTCACGTTGACCTGGAAGGTGTAGTTCCACTCCTCGACGGAATATCCCGTCAGCGGCCCCTTCGGAAGATAGGCCGCGTTGTTGACGAGAATGTCCACCGGCCCGAGCTGCGCTTCCGCGGCATCGAAGAGCGCGATGATCTGCCGTTCGCACGAGAGATCGGCAGGCGCCGCAACGGCATCGACGCCGAAGCGCTGCTTGATCTCCGCGACGACCGACTGCGCGTCCGGCCCGAAATCCAACCCTTTGGCCTCATTCTTGAGGTAATTGACGACCACCTTCGCGCCTTCGGCCGCCAGCGCGAGCGCGATCGCCTTGCCGACCCCGCCGGATGATCCCGTCACGATGGCGACCTTGTCTTTGATCTTCAGATCCATACTTCTTCTCCGCGGAGATACGCGGCCGTGCCGCCTCCATCCCCGGTCCGTCCCCTCAACCCCACCCCACGCACTAACGAACTAAAGCACTAACGAACTAAAGCACTTCCTCACGGCTTCAGCACCACGCGCAGCGCCTCGCCCTTTTCCATCAGCGCGATCGCATCCTTAAAGCCTTCGAACGGCAGCGTGTGCGTCACGAGGCGTCCCGCCGGGAACGTGCCGGCCGCGATCAGCGCCACGGCCTTGGCCACGTGCGCCGGCGTCGAATCGCTCGTGCCCACCACGCGCAGCTCGCCGTAGTGGATCGGCCGGCTGTCGACGTTCAGCGTGCTCTTGCCGACCGGCAGCGACGCGAAGAGGCAGACCGTGCCGCGCTTGCGCACAAGTGTCACGGCCTGTTCCTGCGGCGCGGCCGCGGGCGCCGCGACGATCACGACGTCCGCGCCGAGGCCGCCGGTCTCCTCCTTGACGACCTGCGCGAGGTCCTCCTGCGCGGGATTCACCAGCCGGTCGAAGCCGAACGCCGCGCCCTGCGCCAGTCGCGCGGGGTTGATCTCGGAGAGGATGATCTTGGCCGCGCCGAACTCGCGCGCCACGACCGCGTTCAGGATGCCCATGGGGCCCGCGCCCATCACGAGCACGGTGTCGCCCTTCTGCACCTGGCTGTTCTCGCACGAATTCACCGCGCAACTGACGGGTTCGGCCAGCGCGGCGTGGAGCGGCTGGACCGCGGCCGGCACCTTGACCACGTGGCCGCCGCGCACGGCCAGACCGGGGATCGCCACAAACTCCGCCATGCCGCCGTTGTAGCCGAAGCCCATGGGCCGCACGTCCGCGCAGAGGTTGCGCCAGCCGCGCCGGCAATAGGCGCACTCGCCGCACGCGACCGAGGTGGCCATCACCACGCGCTCGCCCACGGCAAAGCCTGCCCCCGCACGGCTCTCGACGATCACGCCGGCGAACTCGTGCCCCATGACGATCGGCGGACGCATTCGGGGGTTGCCCGACTTGTACGCCTTCATGTCCGAGCCGCACACCGCGCAGGCGTCGACTTTCACCAGCAGCTCGCCGTCCCCGCAAGCGGGAATTGGCACCTGCTCAACCTTCACGTCCATCTGGCCGTGATACACCACCGCGCGCATCATCGCTTCGCTCATCGCCTCGCTCCAATCGGTAGGGACGTTTCCCCGAAACGTCCGAAAAGACCTGCGGGCGTTTCGGGGAAACGCCCCTACCCGGTGCCTCAGTACCCGTCGCCCGCCGGCGCGCCGTCGAGAATCTTGTCGGCCGAGCCCACGCCCAGCCGCCCGACGCCCATCTTGAGGAACATCACGGCGCGGTCCCAGTCGCGGATGCCGCCGGAAGGCTTGACCTTCGCGCGGCCCGCGCAGGTCTTCAGCATCACCTCGACCTGCTCGACCGTCGCGCCGTCGCCGTTGAAGCCGGTGGAGGTCTTGACGAAGTCGGCGCCCGCCGCGATGGAGATCTCGCAGGCCTTCGCGACCTGCTCCAACGTCAGCAGGCACGACTCCTGGATCACCTTCACCAGCACGCCCTTGGGTTTGGCCACGGCGACGACGGCTTCGATATCGCGCTTCACGTAATCGTAGTCGCCCGAGAGGAACTTGCCGATGTTCATCACCATGTCCAGCTCGTCCGCGCCGTCCTCGATCGCCAGCCGGGCTTCGAGCGCCTTGACCTCGGAACGGCTCGCGCCGTGCGGGAAGCCGATCACGACGGCGACCGTCGTGCCCGTGCCCTTCAGCAGCTGCGCGGCCAGCGCCGCGTCGGTCGGCCGCACGCACAGGTCGCCCACGCCCTTGGCGATGCACATCGCCGCGTTTTTGCGGATGTCGTCGTCCGTCATCGCGGGCTTCAGCACCGCGTGGTCCATCATCTTCGCCACAGTCTCTTTCGTGATCTCCTTGCCGCTCATCTTTCCCCTTTTTTTGACACTCGAGTTTCAGAAGTCTTATTCCTAATCCCTAACTCCTAATTCCTAACTCTCTCAGTGCATCTCGCGTCCGCCGGTGATGTTGACCGCCTGGCCGGTCATGTAGTCCGAGCCCGGCGAGCAGAGGAACACCGTCACGTCCACCACGTCCTCGATGCTGGCCAGGCGGCCGAGCGGGACCTTGGAGGTGAACTGCTTCACGACCTGCGCGCGCTCCTGCTTCAGGTTCTCGATATAGTTCGACGACATGAAGGTCCAGACGCCCGTGTTGTCGGTGATGCCGGGACAGACGCAATTGACGTTGATCTGCTCCTTGGCGAACTCGTAGGCCAGCGACTGCGTCAGCGTGATGATCGCGCCCTTGGCGGCCGAGTAGTGGCTGCACAGCGCCGAGCCGGTTTTGCCGGACTTCGAGGCGAAGTTCACGATCTTGCCGCGCTTCTGCGCCTTCATGAAGGGCACCGCGTGCTTGATGAAGAGGAAGGTGCCTTTGCAGTTCACCGCGAAGACGAAGTCCCACTCCTTCGCGCTGATCGCCTCGATCGGGTTCTGTCCCGCCACGCCCGCGACGTTGACGAGGATGTCGATCACGTTATTGAAGCGGGCGGCGGCGAAGGCCACGACCGCCTTGACCTGCTCCTCGTCCGTGACGTCGGCGGCCAATCCGGCCGCGTCGTAACCGGCAGCCGTAAACTCGGCCACCGCCGCATCGACGGCTTCCTGCTTCAGGTCCGTCACGACCACCTTCGCGCCGCACTGAGCCAAGCCCTGCGCGACGCCTTTGCCGAGCGCGCCCGTCGCGCCGGTCACAATAGCGGTTTTACCCTTGAAATCCAAAAAGTTCTGCATGTGTCGAAAATCCCTTATGTCAATAAACGTGGCGCGCCCGTCCCCGGGCGCGCTTCCCCCATGCGCGAGGACGCGCATGGCACTTCCGGTGCCAAGGCCGTCCCTTACCGGAACAGGCCGAGGAAGGGGCAGCCCCCCTCATCCAACTCGATCACGCTCAGCGTGTGCATCGCGTCGTTCTTCGTGTTCTTCAGTCCCGGGAAGGACATGTCGAAGTTCACGACGATCAGTTTGTCGCCGTCCCACACCATCGGCTCGCAGGGCTGGTCCAGAAGCCCGTCCTTGCCGCAGGTGTCGTCGTTCATCCACAGCGTGCCGAGCTTGCCGGCCTTGATGTCCCAGTAGAGGACCGCGTTGCGCTCGGAGTCGGTCATGATGACCCAGTTCTTCTTTTCGTAATAACAGATGCCGTCGCAGCAGGGGAACACCTTCGGATCGTTGATGAGCGTCGCCGGCTTTTCGTAGGTGCCGTCGCTCTTCAGCTTGAGCACGTAGAAGTGGCCGTCGCCGAAGTTGCCGGTATAGATGTTGCCGTCCTTGTCGATGCACATGCCGTCCGCGCCGGCGGTGTCGTTGCGGTGGGCCAGCGGCGTCGTTTCGGTGGTGCCGAGGCAGTACGGGTCGTTCGCGGCCTGCTCTTTGGGCAGGAGGCGGGCCGGACGGTCCTTGAAGGCGCTCATCGGCACGCGGTACACGCCGCCCAGGTTTTTGCCGGGCACGTCGAAGAACGTGTCCGTGAAGTAAATCGCGTTGCCGCGGACGCGCACCGCGTTGGCCAGCTTGATGTTTTCGACCACCGGCTCGATCTTCAGCGGCTCGCCGCACTTGCCGATCACCACGCGCATCACACGCGACTTATAATTCTTGTCGTTGAAATACTGGTTGTCGCAGTAATAGAGGCTACCGTCTTCGGCGAACTCCATGCCCATCGGCGCGCCGCGCCCGGTGTCCGGGTTGATCAGTCCCGCGACGAAGACCGACCACCGTCCGGTCTTCCGGCACATTTTCATGATGGTGCCGGCATACGATTTGTCCACGAAGTTGGGCGCGGCCAGGTAGATGTTGCCCTGCTTATCTTGCGCCAGCCCGTCCGGCACGTTGACGTGGTCGCCGAACTGTTTGAACAGCTCCGGGCGGTACCGCTCTTCGCACTGGGCCACCGCATCTGCCGCCATCGCGCCCCACGCGACCGTCGCGGCCGCGCCCGCCAACACCCACATCGTCGCCTTGCTCATCGCATGCCCCTTTCGTTGTCTGTATGGACGCGCCGTCCGAACGACGCCGCATCCCGCTTCCGCCCCGCGCCGGGCGTCCAAAGCCCCGCGCTCAAAAGTTAATTTCCATCATAGCAGACACTCCGGCGTCTGGCAACGCCGCTTGCCTTTTATTTAAAAAAAATTTCGTATTGCCTTCGGAAAACTTATTTATTATTTTTGATATGTTGAATTTTCAAAGTCTTTGACTGTCCGTATTTGCGAAAAAGGGGCTATTCGATATGAGAACATCCGGACCGCGCGTGCGTCGGTTTCTGCTGGGACTTCTGATGCCGCTCGTCTGTTCGGCGGACCGCGGCGTATGGCTTGAGGCCGAAGGCTTCGACACGCTCGGGGGCTGGGTGCTTGACCAGCAGTCGACCGATCAGATGGGCTCGGCCTACCTCATGGCGCACGGCATGGGGCTGCCGGTTCCGGACGCGCAGACGGTCTGCGCCATCCCCCGCAAAGGCGCCTGGACGGTCTGGGCGCGCACGCGCGACTGGACCGCGCCGTGGAAACGCGGCACGCCGGCCGGGCGCTTCCATGTCCTCGTCAACGGCCAAGCCCTGCCCGAGGTGCTCGGCACCAACGGCGGCGCGTGGGGCTGGCAGAAGGCCGGCATGGTGGAGCTCGACAAGGGACAGGCCCGGATCGCGCTGCATGACCTGACCGGCTTCAACGGGCGCTGCGACGCGGTCTATCTGACGGCGGACCCGGCCCTGACGCCGGAGAGCGACGCGAAGAAACTGGCGGCGTTCCGCAGGCAGGAAACGGGCGTGAACGTGAAGGACGCCCCCGTGGTCTACGACCTGGCCATCGCGGGCGGCGGCATGGCCGGCACCTGCGCGGCGGTCGCGGCCCTCCGCACGGGATGCAAGGTGGTGCTGATCCAAGACCGTCCGGTGCTGGGCGGCTGCAACAGCTCCGAGGTGCGGGTCGGGCTCGGCGGCTGGGCGCAGTGGGCCCCCTATCCCAACGTGGGCAAGATCGTGACGGCCATCGGCCCCATCATGGGCGGCGGCGGCGTCTATCCCGGCGAGTGGTATGAGGACAAGCGCAAAGAGAACATTTTTCAGCTGACCCCCGGCAACCAGTACAAACTCGCGCTCAACGAGCGCGTGGTCGCGGTCGAGAAAGATCCCGCCGACCCCACGAAGATCAGCGCCTACATCGCGCGCAACGCCCGCACCGGCGCCGAGACCCGCTACCGCGCGCGGCTCTTCGCCGACTGTACGGGCGACGCGGTGATCGCCCGCCTGATGGGGGCCGAGGTCATGTACGGCCGCGAGGCGCGCGGGCAATTCAACGAGTCGATCGCGCCCGTGAAGGCCGACCGCCAAGTGATGGGCATGTCCGTCCAGTGGATTTCGCGCCAATCGCCGACGCCGACTTCGTTCCCCGACATCGACTGGGGGCTTCCGTTTTCCGAAGAGACCGTCTGCCACATCCGGAGCGGCAACTGGTCCTGGGAGACCGGGCAGTACCGGAACCAGGTCGACGAGGCCGAATATATCCGGGACTACGGCCTGATGGCGATCCTCGGCAACTGGTCCTTCCTGAAGAACCATGCCAAGCGGAAGGCCGAATGGACCACCGCCACGTTGGAGTGGGTTTCGCCGATCGGCGGAAAACGCGAAAGCTACCGCGTGGTGGGCGACCTGATCATCACCCAGAACGATCTCGAACAAAACCGCGTCTACCCCGACGCGACCGTCTCCATCACCTGGGATTTGGACCACCACTTCCCGGACCCCTCGCATCTGCAGCATTTCTCGGAACCCTTCCGTTCGTGCGCCTACCACCGCGGCTTCATGAAGCCTTACCCGGTCCCCTACCGGTGCCTGTACGCGCGCGACGTGAAAAACCTCTTTCTGGGCGGCCGCCACATCAGCGTCTCCCACTCGGCCTTCTCCGCCGTGCGCGTGATGCGCACGCTCGGCAGCCTCGGCGAGGTCATCGGCATGGCCGCGACCGTCTGTAAAAACGAAAACGCCTGGCCGCGCGACGTCTACACCGCGCATTTCGACAAGCTGAAGGCGATGATGCAAAAAGGCGTGGACATCCAGCCCTACCACGCCTACAGCACCGGCGGCAAAGAAGAGAAGTATCACTTTTACGATCTGGGCTTCCTGCCCGTCAACGACGAAGAACGCAAAAAGCTGGCGTCGCCAGAGGTTGAGCGCGCGTATCAGGAACGTGTCAACGCGCTGGGCGTCCAGCATCGAAACGCGGAAGAGCAAAAAAAATGAACACAAAAAGAAACACGCGCCGGCGGCCTCTAACGGCCTTCGCCGCACTGTCCCTTCTTGCGCTTGCAAGCTGCGCGTGGGCCGACGAGTTCGCGCCCGACCGGTTCAAAGGCGGACCCTCCGACGGCTTCGCCTCCGTCGGCATTTACCGGGACGCTTCCGTCATCACTGCGCTTGTGCGGTTCTTGGGTGGAAACGGGGACGGATATGCCCTATTCACGCTCTCAGAACTGCGTGTTCCGTCCAGAGGACTGATGATTTCGGTTCGCTGAACCAAGGTTTTCCGAGTTACGATCCAAGGAGATGAAGAATGACACCGAGTTTCCATCACATGAAACAGCATCTTTCGGGCTTGTGCCTGCTTGCAACGGCGGGGACGGCCCTCGGCAACAACATCGCGGTAACGAACCTGTCGCTGGTTTCCGCCGCGACCCCCGGCACCGTGGACGTGCAGTTCACCGTGTCTTGGGACAACTCCTGGCGGTCCGCCTGGACAGAGGCGGCGGACGCCAACGTCAGCGGCGCAGCCCTTGAACTCGAGAACTGGGACGCCGCCTGGGTGTTCCTCAAGTGGCGCACCGACGGCGTCTGGAAACACGCCACGCTCTCGACCAACGAATTCACGGCCCCCGAAGGAACCGCCATCACGGTCTCGCCCGACGGCCTCGGCGCCTTCATTTACCGATCCGCCGCCGGATCTGGCGCGTTCAGCCCGACTGTGAAACTGCGCTGGAAGCGACTGGCCGACGGAGCCGGCTCCTCAATCGACCTTTCCTCGCACGCCGTCGAGATGGTCTATGTGCCGCAAGGCGCGTTCAAGGTGGGCTCGGGGTCCACCAGTGAGTCAGGCAGTTTCACGGACGGGTCGTGGACGAGTGGTGCGAGCATCCCCTTCATGGTCTCGAACGAAAACGCGCTCGTGATCACCAACGCTGCCGGCCATCTCTGGGGCACTTCGTCTGCGGGCGACTCTACCATCGGCGGCTACGGGGTGCTCTCCAACGCGTTCCCCAAGGGCTATCAGGCCTTCTACTGCATGAAATATGAGGTTTCGCAGGGGCAATACGCCGACTTCCTGAACATGCTGCCCTCCGATCAGGCGGCGCTTCGCTACGACTCCGGCAACGCGGGCAAGAACCGCTACACGATCGGCGGCACGCATCCGAGCTACGCGGCCAGTGCGCCGAACAGGGCATGCAACTTTTTGTCTTGGGCAGACGGCATCCGTTACGGAACCTGGGCGGGTCTGCGTCCGATGACGGAACTGGAGTACGAAAAGGCCTGCCGCGGCCCGCTCAATCCGGTGGCGGGCGAGTACGCGTGGGGCAACACGTCCATCACGCAAGCGACGGGGTTAAGCAATGATGGAACGACGAACGAGGCACCCAGCGTTGCGACGGCCAACTGCGTGTATGGGTCGGCCGTCAACATCAGCGGCCCGATCCGCTCGGGCGCATTTGCAACGGCGAGCAGCGGCCGCCGCGACGCCGGCGCATCGTACTGGGGCATTATGGAGTTGAGCGGCGATGCCTGGGAACGGCCGATCAGCATCGGAAATGGCCGCGCCTTCACGGGGCAGCATGGCACAGGAACGTGGGATTTTCCCACAGGATGGCCATTAACGAGCAGTGGTCACGGATGCCGTGGAGCTGCTTGGAACGCGTTGAACACACTTGCTCGCGCGTCGGACCGTTCGTTCGCTTCCGTGGTGAACGATAATCGCTCGCTGAGTTACGGGTGGCGCGGCGTGCGCACGGCACCGTGACCGCCCCCGCCGCCGGACGGCCAAGCCGCGCCGGCGGCCTCTCTCCGAAAAACAACGGATGCTCAATATCCTCCAAACAAGGTTGTGACTGATGACGCTTTTTTCGAAATGCCTGTTTCTGGGACTCACCCTGTTCGTCAACATCGGGCTTGCGGGTGCCGCAGAGAAAGGGATCTGGCTGGAAGCCGAAGGCTTTGAAACGCCGGGCGGCTGGCTGTGTGACCAGCAATCCATAGGGCAGATGGGCTCCGCCTATCTCATGGCGCACGGCATGGGCGTCCCGGTGGCAGACGCCGTCACGCGCTGCGCCATTCCGCGCGCGGGGACATGGACCGTCTGGGTGCGCACGCGCGATTGGACCGCGCCTTGGAAGCGCGGCACGCCGGCGGGCCGGTTCAACGTGCTTGTCAACGGCGCCGCATTGCCGGCCGTGCTGGGCACAAACGGAAAGGACTGGGACTGGCAACGCGCAGGCACGGCCGAACTAGAAAAGGGCTCCGCCACCCTTGCGCTGCACGACCTGACCGGCTTCAACGGGCGCTGCGACGCGGTCTATCTGACGGACGCCCCCGGCTTCATCCCGGACAACACCCCCGGGAAACTGGCGGACTTCCGTCGACAGGCAATCGGCGTCGAGTTGAAAGACGACCCCGTGGTTTACGACCTCGCGATCGCCGGCGGCGGCGTATCGGGAATCTGCATGGCGGTCGCCGCGATCCGGACCGGCTCCAGGGTGGTGCTGATCCAGGACCGCGCTGTCCTCGGCGGCAACAACAGCTCCGAGATCCGCGTTCCGATGGGCGGCATCCTCGACATGCCGCCCTATCCGCGCCTCGGACAGGTCGTCAAAGAGATCTCGCCCATCGCAGGCGGCCCGGGCGCATATCCAGCCGAATACTACGAAGATGCCAGAAAAAAACACGTCTTCGACACCTGTCCCCGCGACCGCTACCGCCTGGTTTTGAACACGCGGGTCACCGGCATCGAGAAAGACGGGGCGGGCAAGATCTCCGCTTTCATCGCGCGCACGCTGCCGACCGGTGCCGAAACCCGTTTCCGCGCCAAGTTTTTCGCGGACTGCACCGGCGACGCGGTCATCGCCCGCATGGCGGGAGCGCAGGTGATGTACGGCCGCGAATCACGCGCAACGTTCAACGAATCCCTGGCCCCCGTAATAGGCGACCGCCAAGTGATGGGCATGTCGGTGATCTGGCATTCGAAGCGCGCACCCGGCAACTCGCCGTTCCCCGACATCGACTGGGGCCTCGCGTTCGACGAAAGCAAGGTTTACTATGTCCGGAGCGGTGATTGGGAATGGGAGACTGGGCAATATCGAGACCAGGCCGACGAGACGGAATATATCCGCGATTACGGGCTGATGTCGATTTTCGCCAACTGGTCCTACCTGAAGAACCACGCCCGCCGGAAAGCCGAATGGGCAAACGACCAGCTCTCCTGGGTCTCGCCGCTCGGCGGCAAGCGCGAGAGTTACCGGGTCGTCGGCGATTACATTCTGACGCAGAACGATGTCGAGAACTGCGTGATCTATCCTGACGCCACGGGATCGGCCACGTGGAATCTGGACCTGCATTTCCCCGACCCGGAACACGCCGCCAAATTCGAGGAGCCGTTCCGTTCCTGCGCCTATCACCGCCACATTCTCAAGCCTTATCCCGTGCCTTTCCGTTGCCTGTACTCCAAAGATGTCGCAAACCTGTTTCTTGCAGGCCGCCATATCAGCGTCTCGCATGCGGCCTTCGCCTCGGTCCGCGTGATGCGCACACTCGGGGTCTTGGGCGAGGTCACCGGCATGGCCGCAAGCCTGTGCGCGAAGCACGACATCACGCCCCGCGAGCTTTATAGCTCTCGTTTTCAAGAACTGAAAGCGATGATGGAAAAAGGCGTTCCGCCGCCGCCCACGTATCATCCGGGCGGATTCGGGACCCCTTACGAAGGATATCACTTCAAAGACACGGGGCACCTCGGCGTCTACCCCACGCGCAGTCCGCGGCTGGATGAACCCGGCGTGAAAGCCCGAATCGAAGCGCTCGGCGTGCAGCACGCGGACCCCGAAAAGTACAAACCTTAACGGAGCGTCACATGTTCAAAACACCCTTCTGGCTCGTGCTTCCGCTGGCCGTCCGCCTGACGCACGGTCTTGCGGTCGAAGCCGACGTCGCCGTCATCGGCGGCGGCAGCGCCGGCTTTGCGGCGGCGTGGTCGGCCGCGCATCTGGGCTCGTCCGTCGTGCTGGTCGAGAAGCAGGCGATGCTGGGCGGCACGTCGACGCTCGGCGGCGTGAACAACTGGGAGCCGGGCCTGGGCGGCACGGGCGTCCCCTACCGCGTCTACCAGCGCCTGAGCCAGCTCCCGCAAGCCGCCGGCGTCTACCGGTTCGACCGCCACTGCTCGTGGAAAAAGCCGTGGGAAAAATACACCTTCCCCGGCGGCATCGTCGAAACCGACCCCTGCCTGACCTATGCGCACTCGCTGCTGCGGCACGGCCCGGGCATGGGCAACGAGGCGTGGTTCCGCGAACACTGCCACGGCGTCATCTTCGAGCCGGACGCGATGGCGGCGACAATGCTGGAGATGCTGAACGCGACCGGCCGCTGCCGCGTGCTGCTGAACAACGCCTTTCTGTCCGCCAAGCACGCGGGCGGGCGCGTCAGCGAGATCGCGCTCGCCGACGGGTCGACCGTCCGCGCCCGGATCTTCATCGACGCCACCGACGGCGCGCTGTGCGCGCAGCTCGGCTGCGACCTCATGTCCGGCCGCGACGCGAAATCGGCCTTCGATGAACCCGGCGCGCCGCCGGAGCCGGTCAGCCGCATGAACGGCGCCACGCTCGTCTACCGCATCACGCCCCTCGGCAAGAAAGAGCCGGACCTCGTCGAGCCGCTGCCGCAGGATGTCCCTGAAGCCTGCTGGTGGCAGAAGAGCTTTCCGTACGCCTTTGTCGGCGTCTATCCCGGCGGCGACCGCTTCGTCAACATGCTGCCCACGATGCGCGGCGAAGAGTATCTGCAGCTCGGCCCTGAGAAGGCCTACGCCGAATGCGCGCGCCGCGTGCGCGCCCACTGGCACTGGTGCCAGGCGAACTTCGACGAGTTCCGCCGCTTCAGGCTGAAGATGATCTTCCCGGTCATGGGCATCCGCGAGTCCCGACGCGTGCGGGGCGAGTATGTGCTGAACCAGAACGACCTGATCGACGGGGTGACGCGGCAAAAACACGGCGACCTCATCGCCCTCGCGGACCACCCCATGGACAACCATGGCGGCGGCGGGCCGGGCGGCGAACTACGCGGCCCATACGGCATTCCCTACCGCTGTCTGCTGCCGCTCAAAACCGAAAACGTCCTGATCGCCGGGCGCGCGGCCAGCTTCAGCGCGATCGCGGCGTCGAGTTGCCGCCTCTCACGCACGATGATGCAGCTCGGCGAAGCCGCCGGCGTCGCCGCCCACCTCGCCTGCGTCCAGCGGATCCCGCTCCGCGGCGTGGACGCGGCCGAGATCCGGCGCGTCATGGCGGAAAAAATCGATCAGGACGCTGGCGCATGTCGCCAGGAGACTCGTGACAATAATAAAATGCTAACCGACAGGAGTGTGAAATGAAAAGCTTGGCCGATGGTGTGTTCATCGTGTTATTCGCCGTGCTCAACGCGTCGGCTGTCTCGCAGCCCGACGCCATCAGCAACCTCGTGTTTTGGGTCAAGGCCGACGCCGGCGTAACAACGAACGAGAGCGGCCATGTGACCGAGTGGGCGGATCAGTCCGCGCAGGGCAATCTGGCGACGAACATCGCCGCTTCCGGGCCGCTGTACGTGGCCAGCGAGCCGGGGCTGAACAACCGGCCGACCCTGCGCTTCAACGGGTCGAGCCAGCGAATGACCGTCGTCAACCGCATGCTCACCAACGGCATCGAGGGCTGCACCATCATCGCCATGGCCAAGGCTGGAAGAAACGACGACGTCTCGATCATCGGCATCCGCACGGGAAGCGGCAACCCGCTCGTGCAGTTGGACCAAGACTCAAGCGGCAAGCTGCGGTTCATCGTCCGCAACGCGTTAAATGTGACGGCCAACGCGCTCAGCGTTCAGGTCCACACCGGCACCTTCGGCATGTACGCCGGCCGGCTCTTCAAAGGCACCGACACCGTCTGGACAAACCGGGTCTACTTCAGCAACGCCCGGACTGCAGAGGCGACCGCCTCGGCCAATTTCGGCACCAGCACCGACCTGACCTCGGGCACGCAGTACATCGGCGGCTTGGGCATCCCCGCCTACTGGCAGGGGGACATCGCCGAGATCATGATTTACGAACGCGCGCTGAGCGAGGCGGAAATGGTCGGGATCGAGGGGTATCTGGCGAGCCGTTACAAAGTCGGGCGCGACGCGCAGACGGCCGACCTGCCCGAAGACAATCCCGGGCTCAAGCTGTGGCTGCGGGCCGATGTCTGCACGTATGAAGACCTGTTCGCGAACGATGACGTCGAGCCTCTAGACGCGATCCGCCTATGGAGCGACGCGACAACCAACAGCCACGACGCGGTCGCTGTCGAGACCCCGACGCTGGTCACAAACATGGTCAACGGCCTGCCCGCCGTGGGCTTCTCCTACGGCGCCGCAGACCGTTACTATCTGGACGCGCCCATCACGACCGACCCGCGCCAGCTTGTCGTCTTCGCCGTCTTCCGCCAGTGGCCGGGCGACATGGAACAGAACATGGTCTTCACGCACCGCAAGACAGATACCCAGCTCATCCAATCGTCTTTTCAGCACGCCACCAACGCGGTCCTCCAGATACGAGGCAGCGGCAATGTCATCCGCACCATCACCGTGCCCGGCCTGCTGACCAACGGCGCCTTCAACGTGGTCATGTACCAGTTCGACGCCGTCAATGACCGACACGCGGTCGCCGTCAACGGCGGCACCGAGGCGGTCGACACCTACGACTTCGGCAACCAGACGTTCATCGCCGACACGCAGCGGATCGGGTGTTACCACCTGAACGGCAGCGAGGGCCTGTTCCTGCGCGGCCATCTGGCCGAGTTGCTCGTCTACGAAGGCGTCACGCTCACGCGCAAGCAAAAGAACAGGGTCGGCTTCTATCTTGAAACGAAATATGGCCTCGACACGGGTTATGCGCCGTCCGGCACGCTCATCCAGATTTATTAGCGATGGTATGGGTGGGCATGTGGGTGTGTGAGAGCGTGGTTATTTACTGCCAGAAAACGACGATGAAAATTGTTGCGATAGTAACGGCTCTGCTGCTGTGCGGCGACGGCTATGCCTCAGCCAATAATCCGGCGACCGAGTGGTTCAGCCGCGCGGGCTTCGGCGTTTTCGTGCATTATCTGAACGAGCTTCAGAACAATGCCAACGCGATCCAGAGCCTCGGCCGCTCGACCAGCTGGAACGCGTGCGTCAACGAATTCGACACGGAGCGTTTCGCCTCCGCGATGGCCGAAGCCGGCGCAGGTTATGTGATTTTCACCACGCACCAGCGCTCACGCTTCCTGATCGCGCCGAACGCGGCCTTCGACCGGATCACCGGCTACAAACCCGGCGAAGCCTGTGCCATGCGCGATCTGATCGAAGCGCTCTACCAGGCGCTGCACGCGCGGAACATCCCGCTGATGCTCTACTGGACTGGCAACGGACCTTCGTCTGACGCCCAGGCCAACGCCGCCATGGGCTGGCAGACACCGGTTTCAAACGCGTGGCTGCTCAAATGGGCCGAGGTCACCGAAGAGTACGGGCTGCGCTACGGCGAAAAAGTCGCGGGCTGGTGGGTCGACGGCTGCTACGTCCGCCACGGCAACCTGCACTACGACAACGAGAAACTCGGCATCCTGGCGCGGGCGCTCAAGGCGGGGAACCCCAAGCGGATCATCGCGTTCAACCCGGGCGTAGAATTGACGGCCTATTCGCGGCACGAGGACTTCACGGCCGGCGAGCAGAACCGTTTCCACGAGCAGCCCTCCGGACGCTGGCTCAACGGCGAACAGTGGCACATCCTTTCGTATCTCGGGGCGGACCGGCCCGGCAACTACTTGTCCGCCGGATGGGGCGAGCCGGGCGTGCGCTACCCCAAGCAGGAGTTGGCGGAGTATGTTTTCGCCGTCAATCAGGCGGGCGGCGTGGTCTCCATCGACGTGCTGCTCTACCGCGACGGCGGACTCGACCGCTCGCAACTCGAGGTGCTGAAATCGCTGCGCCCCGCGCTGGCCGCGATGAAAGCCCAGCCGCCGGCGCCGCCGGGCAACCTGGCCTTCCGCAAGCCGACGCTGCTGCTCAGTCTCGACGGCTCACACGAGCTGCCCGTAAACGGCGGCGGCGTTCACCTCTCCCGGCTGGGGGTCGACGGTGACCCCGCGACCTCCGCACTGGCCAGTCAAGAGTGGCCGTGGACCTACGAGACGGACCTGTTGCAGCCGTTCAACGTCCGGCGCATCAAAACAACCTTCGCGCCCGGAAAATACGCCACGCAACTCCGCATCCAAGTCTCGGCGGACCGGACGAAGTGGCAGACGGTCGCCGCGGCAGAAGACCTCGCCGGGCAACCGTTCGAAGCGACCTTCGCGCCGGTCGCCGCCCGGTACGTGCGCGTGAGCGCGCTCAAGCCCAACGGCCCGGAGCAGCCAGGCCAACAAATGGCCGTTGCGGAGCTGGAAATCTACGAATGAACCGCCGATAACGGGGGAAACCATGACCAAGAAACGGAACAGGAAACAACTGATTTTGGAGACCCTGATGGAGGCCCCCGAGCTCTCGGTCGGCGAGCTGAGCCGGCGCTTCGGGGTCTCGGAGGTGACGATCCGCAGCGACCTCAAAAGCCTGGAAACGGAGGGGCTTGTTTTGCGTCAGCACGGCGGCGGGCTGCCGACGCTGCACGCCAACGTGGCGGAACGCCAGCGGACGCACACGGACGAAAAACTCCGCATCGCGCGCGCGGCGGCCGAGATGATCGCCGACTGCGACGACGTGATGATCACGGCCGGCACGACCACCTCGCTGATCCCGCGTTTTCTACTGGGACGGCAAGGCGTCAACATCGTCACCAACTCAACCCTGCTCTTACCCCACGTCCGCAACAACCCCGGCGTGACGGTCACACTCGCCGGCGGCGAGTTCCGTCCCGCCATCGAGGCGCTGACCGGCCCCGCCACCATCCGCGAGCTCAGACAGTTCCACGTGGCCAAAGCGTTTCTCGGCTCGGACGGCATCTCGTCAGAAAAAGGCACCACCGCCGACAGCGCCGAAATCGCGGACGTGTGCCGGCTGATGTCCGAGCAGGCCCGGCAGACCATCGTGCTCGCCGACTCCTCCAAGCTGGGACGCGCGGGCTTCGCGCACATCATGCCGGCCGCGCGCATGGACATCCTGATCACCGACTCCGGCGCACCCGCCGCCGAGGTCGCCAAACTGCGCAAGAAAGGCGTGGACGTGCGGCTGGTCTGACCCTCTCACCACCGGCTCCCCCCTAACTCCCGAGGATGACGCCTGTGACGACGAAACAGCCCGTCCTGCCGCTCCTGCTGCTGTTGCTCCAAATGAAATGAGGACGCCCGCCATGATCTGCCCACCGCACCCTCTGACCCGGGCCGCGCTGCTGACGCTCGCAGGCCTCAGCGCCGCAGCCGCCCGGGCCACGGTCTACTGGACCTGCGAGACCGCCGAGCCGACGCCCTGCGCCGCACGCACGCTCGCGAACGCGGCCGGCCCCGCAGGTCTGGAGGCGCGCCGCGCCGCAGGCGCCCCCGCGTTCAGCCCCGAGGTCGTCCCCGCGCCAACCCGCCAGATCGCGGCCGGCAGCGGCGGCGCGGTCGTGAACCCCGACAACCGCGCGTCGCTGTTCTTCGATGGCCAGTCGCGCCTGACGGCCTCCGGCGCGTTCCGGCCCGAGGCCTTCACGGTCGAGGCCTTCATCAAGGTCAACGTCCACCACGACTACCCGCTGATCGTCGGCAAAGTGCGCGACCGCGCCCGCAACTCCGCCACCTGGTCGCTCTCGGTCAGCGGACGCAAGCTCCGCACGCGCTTCGACACCTACCCCGAAAACGCGGCCTGGCCGTCGCCCAAAGGCTTCAACCAGAGCTTCAGCAGCGGCGTGGACGTCGAGGACGGCCAGTGGCACCACGTGGCCTTCTCGTATGAGAACCAGACCGTGCGCATGTACGTCGACTACGCGCCGTGCGGCGGCGCCTGCCAGACCGCGTTCCCGCTCGTCTACACCGACGGCGAGCTCTGCCTCGGCGACGGCGCGGGCGAGGGTCCCTTCAACGGCTGGATCGACGAAGTGCGCATCACCCCGCGCGCGCTGGAGCCGTCGGAGTTCCTCCGCGCCATGACCTTCAGCCCGCTGGTCCGCGACGAGTGGCTGCTGCAGCGCGGCACGAATGCCGTGCCCGCCGCCGCGGCCTGGGAGGAGTGGGCGCGGACCGAGCGCCTCCTGCGGCGCCAGACGGCCGAAGGCCAGCCCGGCGCGGCGGAGCGGCGCGCCCGGCTCACCGCGCTCAAGCAGCGCCTCGACGAGGTGACGGAGCGGGGCGCCCCCGGCCTCTATCTGGAGATCCGCGCCCTGAAGCGCGACAGCCTGCTGGCCGACGCGCAGGTCGACTTCCGCTCGGTCCTCTGCATCGACAACCCCTACGCCGCCGGTTCGGAAGCCTACCACGAGGTCCGCCACCGCACCGAGAACTGCGCGGTCTACGGCGGCCGCCTGCTGGTGCTCGACGGGCTCGGGCCCGACGCCGAAGTCCGCACGCTCGCCCCGCAGGCCGGCGCGCCGGCCGCGTTCTGGCGGCCCGACCTCGACTTCGACGCCGGCCGCGTGCTCTTCTGCATGAAGCAGACCAACGAGCCCGCCTATCACCTCTACGAGACCGGCATCGACGGCGCCGGCGCGCGCCAGATCACGAAGGGCGATTACAACGACCTCGACCCGATCTACACGCCGGACGGCGGCTACGTCTTCGCCACCTCGCGCTGCAACCAGTTCCTGCGCTGCGGCGACTCCAAGTTCCGCATGTTCATCCTCGCGCGCTGCGACCGCGACGGCAAAAACATCTACTTCATCAGCGCCAACAACGAGGCCGACTTCACGCCCTCGCTCCTCCCCGACGGCCGCATTCTCTTCACCCGCTGGGAGTACGTCGACCGCGAGGTGAACCGCATCCAGAGCCTCTGGACCGTCAACCCCGACGGCACCGGCGCCTCCGCCTACTGGGGCAACCAGAGCTTCTGGCCCGACATGCAGCTCAACGCGCGGCCGATCCCCGGCACGCTCCGCCTGCTGCTGCACGCGCCCGGCCACCACAACATCTACGACGGGCCGCTGGCCGTGGTCGACCAGACCGAAGGCATGAACTACCCCGACGGGCTCTACAACCTGACGCCGCACCTGCCCTGGTCCGAAGTGGGACGCGGCCCCATGGACAAGCCCTACAACGCGGAGTTCGCTGCGCCGAAATGCTATCAGGCGTTCCAGACCCCCTTCCCGCTCGGCAAGGACCTCTTCCTCGTCTCGGCCCGCACCGGCCAGAGCAGCGTGCTCGCGCACGACCCCGCGCCGGGGCTCTTCAAGCTCTACCTGATGGACTACGACGGCAACATGGAGCTGCTCTATGCGGGCAGCCACAACGTCTTGCACGCCCAGCCCGTGCGTCCCCGCAAGCGCCCCCCGGCACTCACCTCCTCCGTCAAATGGCCCGGCCGGATGGTGCACCCGGACCAGAAGCCGGAAGACGCGACTCTCTACAGCGCCGACGTCTACGAAGGCACGACGATCCCGCGCGGCCTGGTCAAGGCCCTGCGCGTTGTGGAGATCAGCTCCACGACCTTCAGCGACTGCGCGGGCTGGCGCTCCTCCATGCGCGAGTCCGAGCCGTACCGGAAATGCGGCGCGGTCCCGCTGAGCGCGGCCCAGCTGCCGGGCTCGCCGGCGATCTCGTTCGTCTACGACGAAGGCGTCAAGAAGATCCTGGGCACGGTCCCCGTCGAAGCGGACGGCAGCGTCTACTTCAAGATCCCGGCGGTCCGCTCGCTCTTCTTCCAGCTCCTCGACGGGCAAGGCCGCTGCCTGCAGACCATGCGTTCCTTCACCTACAGCATGCCCGGCGAAATCCGCGGCTGCGTGGGCTGCCACGAGACCCCGCGCGTCGCGCCCCCGCCGCCCGCCTCGACGCTCGCGATGCGGCGCGGCGTCAGCACCCTCGCGCCCCCTCCGTGGCAGGACGAGACCGTGAGCTTCCCGCGCTTCGTCCAGCCCGTGCTCGACGCCTACTGCGTCCGCTGCCACGGCGCGGAGAACCCGAAAGCCGGCCTGAACTTCACGCACCGCGCCGAGCCCGGACGGACCCTCAGCTGGCCGTATGTCCAGCTGGTGTACGGCAAAGAGCCCAAAGACCTCGCCGACGCCGTGAAGAAAACGATCGCGGGGCCGCTTTTCCCCTACTACGCCTACCCCAACCCCGCCTGGAAGGTCGTGTCCCAGGACACCGTCGCGCCGCCCATGACCGCGATGTCCTACCGCAGCAAGCTCCTCCAGATCGCCACCAGCGGCAAGCACCACGACGTCAAAGTCACGCCTCTGGAGGAGGCGCGGCTGGTGGCGTGGGTCGACGCGCTCTGCCCGTACCTCGGCATGGAAGAGCTGCTGGAGCGTCCCGACATGGACACGAACGTCTACTGCGCCGTCGGCATGTACAAAGGCCTCTCCTATCCCGCGCGCATGGCCACGGCGCCCGTGGTCCACAAGGCCTTCTGCCAAGACGGCTTCGAGAGCCAGGACGCCCGCCTGCCCAGAGACGCGGCCGGCAACGTCCTGCCCTCGATCTACTTCGAAGGCACGAAACAACGCTACCGGATCCCGGGGGCAGAGTAGCTCAGTCGCCGGTATCTGCGCGGCGCGCAAAGCGGCAGACATAGATGTCATCGACGGGAATCAGTTCCGCACCCCACCCGTTCTTTTCCATGCAGGAGACGAAGAGCGGCAGGCTGTCGCGACCGGGGTCTGCGATGACCGCGTGACCGTCCTGAGCGCAGAGCGCGTCGATCGCGCAGACCAGCGCGGGGAGGTGGCGGCGCTCGTACAGCAGGTCGCTGCCGACGACGAGTTGAAACGCGTGACGGAGGCCGTCGGACTGAGCCTGGTGATCCGTGGTCGGAGGCGCGAGAAAGATGTTCCAGTCGAGCCGGGCGTAGTCGAGCCCGACGCCGTTCAGCGCGGCGTTGTGCCGGAGCCATGCGCCGTTGTCGGGATGGAAGTCGGTGGACAGCACGCGGGCGCCGAGGCGCGCGGCGAGCATCGAGGGCAGCCCCAGCCCGCAGCCGAGCTCAACCACGCGTTGTCCGGCAACCCCGGCGCGGTGGTCCCAAAGATATCGGGCGAGGCCGCGTGCGGCGGGCCACAGGATCGCGTAGTAGGGAATGGCATCGACCGCTTGCGGGTCCTCTGCCGCGGCGCGGTCCAACAGCGCATTGAGGTCGGGCGGCGTCTCCACCGTGAGGTCGACGTCGCCGACCGTGACCGTCTGGCGGCCTTGCGGCGAGATGGGGTCGCTCTTCATGCGTCCGCGTTCGCCGCCCCGACGTGGGCGATCCACTGGCGCATGGCGTCCAGCGTCTTGGGCCACTGGGGCCCCGTGCGCAGGTCGAGGAATCGGTCATAGAGCGAGAGCCACGCGGTCCAGAAGGTTTCGATGAAGAGCATACGCTCTTCGAACTTGCCGGCGGCCTCGGTCTGCTCGCCCTTCGGCAACTTGACCGACCGGAAAGCGAAGTCCGAATCCATCGTGGCCGAGAAAACCTCGTCGTTGTGGGCGATGACGACCTTGGCGCGTTTCAGCTTCTTGCCGCAGTAGAGCGCGGTGCCCGCTTCGCGGCTGTTGAGGGGAGAGCCTTTGCGCAGCACGGCTTCGTGCGCGCCCTGGCCTTCGCGGAAGAACGTGAGCGGCCCCTCGAGCATGATGCCGAACTCGCGCCCGTCGGGCAGATGATAGACGCCGCCTTCCTTCTCCCACGCGAACCAAAGCCACGTGAAGAAGTCCATGCCGAGCGTGCCCTCGACTGGCGGCTCCAATGCGGTGTCGGGCGAGAAGCTCACGGGCTCGAGGTCGTTGGCGTTGACCTGCTTGCGGCGGATCGCGGCGGTCTCGGGCGTGAGCAGGATGGGCAGCGTGCCGGCCGTCTCCTTGAAGACCGGAGACAGGACATCGATCTGCTTGTCGGAAAGCGCGCCGGCGAGCAGCATATCGTTGCGGAAATCGACGACGACCGGAATGCTGCTGAGGGTCGGCGGCATGGAGGGCAGGAGGGACTCGGTCACGCGCTGTTTGACTTCCGCCTTGACGGCGCGCGGCAGATAGTCGGTTTCGCGCGCGCGCAACTCGACGTCCTCCTCCATTTTCACGTAGGCACGCAGCAGCGAGGCGGGCACCTTTTTCTCGGCGCGCATGAGCTGGGCGTGGAGATAGGGTCCAAAAAGGCACTTCTCTTCCACGATCTCGCGGTCGAACAGGTGCCGTCCGGTGACCCAGCCCGCGATCGGGTCGCGGTTCAGCGAGGCGATCGGCGGCGCGGCATGCTTCGCGAACGCGTCGATGAGACTCGAATCGTAGGACTGCTGCAAATAAAAAAGCCTGAAACTCAGGCTGCCACTGTCGAAAGCCATAGTCGCCTCACTTGAGTGAAAGAAGGCCATTAGGATACCTTCTCCCGTAGTCGATGTCAGCCGCAAACTCGGAAAATGAAGTGTCCGGGAGAATGAGCCTTGACACCTCGGCGGGGTAAACGAAATACTTCTTTCAGTCTAAAAAAATGTCTAGCCAGATTACAATCGAGGGGGAAATCGGAATGGGAACTTTTAAATGGTGTAATGCGGCCGTATCCTTGGCGCTTTTTGTGGTTTCTGTGGTCTCCACTGCGGATGCGGATGCCGTTCCTGTGCAGGTTCCAGCCGTCGCATACGGCGCGACGGTGGAAACCGTGGTGACCAATGCGGAGGGCGTGGCTTCGGGACTCGTGGCGGGCGGAACAGTCCGTAAACTTGGTGCCGGCACCCTGTCCGTTACCAATACGCTCTTCACCGGCGGCGCGATCGAGGTGGAGCAGGGGCGGCTCAAGCTGCGGGCCGACAATTCCCTCGCGAGTTTTCCTTTCCCGCAGAGCGTCCTGACCAACACGCTGCTGCTCTGGGTGGACGCCACGACCAATGTGGTGACCGACGGAGGGGCTCCGGCGCGGGTTTTGCGCTGGCACGACGTGCGCGAAACGAACACCGCAGCGCCGCGATATCTCTATGCGGGGCAGCACGCTCCCGAACCCGGCCCCGTGGTGTCCAGCAACACGTGGCTGGGAGCCCGGGCCTATCTCGACTTCGGCAACATGAAAAGCAACGGTTGCTGGCTGTCCCTCATGCAGCCAGGGGCCGGCGGCGCAGTCACCAGCAACACGTATCTGACCGCCAAGTCCTTCTTCGCCGTGCGCGGCACGCAGGGCGGCAACGGCTATCACGGGTTCTTCTTCGGCGACTGGACCGGTTCAGGCAACGGGGGCGAAAGGAATTTCCATCCGAAATCTTCAGCGGCAGCATCAGGCGAGCTATGGGCCGAGGAGGCGGCGGACGGCCTGCGGAATGGCACAAGCTCGCTGGACGGCCGGCGCGTGAACGGGTACATGGAGTGGCCTAACGACTGGTATCAGCTTGTCGGCATCCATTTGCCTGCCGGGTCGGCCAAATTCTCGAACTTTTTCAACGACCGCAACTACCGGCCGCCGGTCACCAACTTCCGACAAGGCGGCGGCCAACTGAGCGAGGTGCTGCTTTTCGGCAACGCCCTTTCCGAGAATGACCGGCTGGCGGTCGAGGGGTATCTGCACAGCAAATGGTTCGGCCGCCGCACGCAGGACGGCACCGTGCGGGTGCGCATGGATGCATCGGCGGAGCTTTCGGCCGCCGCGGGCGAGACGCTGACGCTGAGCGGTGCGGAGGGCGAGGGCACGCTGACCAAGGCCGGCGACGGCGCGCTGCGCCTGCGCAGGAATGCGGGGTTGCCGCCGCGCGCGGGAATCTTGCTGCAGGGGGGCACGCTGACGCTGGGGCCGCTGGTGACGCGTTCCGACGCGCTGGTGGAGGTCACGACCAACGCCGCCGCCGATTTCGCGGCGGGCGGCAAGCGGGTTTCGGTTGCGGGCGGCTCGTACACCTGCGCCGCCAACGGGGAGGCAGGCGTGTTGACGAAAGACGGCGCGGGCGAGTGGGCCGTGGCGCGCGTGCCCGCCGGCGTGAAGACTGTGAAAGTTGAGAATGGGACCCTGCGCGTCATGCCGCGACCGGCCGTGACACGCGGGGCTTTTTTACCGGCCACGGTGCCCAATCCGAGTTTCGAAACGACCGGTTCACTGGGGACGGGCTCGTGGGGCTACAATCCTTCAGGCGCCCAATGGACATTCATGCCTCAGACCAAGATCACCGAGATCGACAGCACGAACCAGGTGGACAAGGGCTCCGGGTTGGTCAAGGCCGGCTCCGCCGGCTCGCCGTGGCTGAGCCCGACCATCCCGACGTGGGACGGTGGCAGTCACGTGGCCTTCGTGCAGCGCTCCGGCTCAATTCAAGGGAGTGTCACGCTGCCCGTGGCGGGGTGTTACAAGCTGAGCTTCGCGCTGGCGCGCCGGACCTCCAATTTGCCGCATCTCTTGGAAGTCTGGTTTGACGGCCTGGTTGTCGGGATGGCGGAAGCCAACAACGACAATTTCGCGCGGCGCGAGATCGCGCTGCCTTATCGGTCGGCGGGCGCCTACACCGTGATTTTCCAGGGCTTGCACCGCGAGGCCGGCGACCGCACCTCGCTGATCGACGACCTGCGGATCGAGCGCGTGGCGGACGACGGCAACATCGCGTCGGACGGCTCATTCGAGGGGACGGGAACGCTCTCGCTGCGTCTCGCGGGGCAGACGCGCTACGAACTGGGTTCCGTACTCAACGGGCGCGGCTGGACCTTTTCCGACGCGATCACCAACTTCTTGGCGAATACGGGCAACATATTCGGCACCAATGTGGCCGCGGCCGGCGTGGCCGAGGAGTTGGGCGGCTGGATGGTGACGCCGGTGGACGGCGGCCGTGCGGCCTGTATTTTTGGCGATGGAAAGCTTGGCGTGACCCTGAACTTCCCGACCGCCGGCGTCTACCGGGTCTCTTTCCTCGGCGCGGGCGGGGCGGGCGGTTCGACGCTCTCTCGCTACGGAGGTTATGCGAGCGTGAATGCCATGCATAAGCTGAACCTTCAGCTGGACGGCGTTACGGTTGCGCCCATCACGCTGGGTCCGCCTGCGTTCCAGCGGTACGATGTCACCCTGCCGCCTGTGACGAACGGACAGGTCTCGGTGCTGACCTTTGCGGGTAACACGGGCGCGAACACCTATTCGCGGATTGGCCTGATCGACGACGTGCGGGTGACCCGCGTGGGGCCGACGGTGGTCTTAAACGGCGGGTTCGAGTCCGCTGGCGACTGGACGTTCCTTTCTGCTGCTGAAAGCGGCGATCCCGACGTCAAGAGCGGCCGGACCGCGGCCCGCTCCGCATTCACGTTCCTGGTGCCGCACGGGACGACGGCCGCATATCTCCAGAAAACCGCCTTCATCCGGCAGAATGTGACCTTCCCTGAGGATGGCTGCTACACAGTTTCGTTCATGGCGGCGGCGCGCACCGAAGGAAATTACGCGCACACCGGGCACGACTTCGCGCTGCAGCTGGACGGCGTGACGGCGGGGACGGTGACGACAACCGACTATCTATATGAGCGCTACACGTTCCGCTTGCCGCATGTGAAGGCCGGGACCTCCTGTCTGCTGGCGTTCCAGGGACTCAACACGGCGGGCGGCGACCGGTCCTCGGCGATCGACGATGTGCGGGTCGAACGGCTGGAGGTGGAAGACGCGGCGTATGAGCCTTTTGCCCCCAACCTCGTGATCGACGTCGCCGAAGGCGCGAAACTGGCGCTGGACTACGTGGGCACAAAGAGTGTTCATGCGGTCAGATACGGGACATTCCAGCTGAGCGGCGACATTTCGGCGCAGACGTATCCGGCGCTGGTGACCGGTCCAGGCGCGCTGTTCGCGCCCAATCTCGGCACGGTCTTTTCTCTGCGCTAGAAAGTGGAAAATCCGCTACTCAAGGGGGTCGGGTTTTGGTAAAGTTAAACCCATGAAACTGAAGAAATCTTCTGTTGAAGCGGCTGAGGCTGCGGCGCCTGCCGCGGGCGGGGCTTTTATTTCCGAGCGGCTGCGCAATCCGGCCGACGAGATTGCGCTGACGAATCAGGGCTCAGGCGACACAATCGGCGGCATTTGCGCCATCGTCGCAACGGCGTTTCTGGCGATCATCGCCGTCATGCTTTACGTCAACTGGAACCTGATCAAGTCCGCCTGACGCCGGAAACGGAGGCCGGTTTTGATCACCACGATACGCAGATGGCTCTGGCGTCTGCGGGGTTTGTTTTTTTTGGCACCTGCCGCGACAGCGCTCGCATCAGTGTGTTTTTTTGTTTTTCTGGTGCAGCAGGTGGCCGACCGCGTTGACTTCGTCTACGGCTACAGCTTCGGACAGGCGCTCGTCTCCTGCTTCGGCCTGAACTGGCCCCTGTTGCGCCACGGCTTTTTCTGGCAGCCGTTCACCTACATGTTCCTGCACGCGGGCTGGACGCATCTGGGGCTGAACCTGCTGACGGTGTTGCTGTTCGGCTCCGGCCTGGAGATGGAGATCGGCGGACGGCGTTTCTGGCGGGTCTTCCTGACCGGCGGCGTGCTGGGTGGCCTGGGCTGGCTCGCGGTGACGGCGGCACTGCCCCACCTGCCGCCGATGGACGCCCTCACGCAATGGATGCCGCAGGCGCTGCGGGCGTGGATCGGCGCGGGCGATACGGCGGGAAGATCGCTGGACGGCGCGCTGTGCATCGGCGCATCGGGCGGCGTGTTCGCGCTGATCGGCGCTTACGCCGCGCTGTTTCCGCGCCGGGAAGTCTATGTGCTGCTGATAGTTTTTCCTCTCCGGCTGAAAGCGCGTACGCTGGCGTGGCTGCTTGGAATTCTGACGGTCGTCGAAGCGGTGTTCGTGCAGTCGCAGGTGGCCTACGCCGCGCATCTGGCGGGCGGCGTGGCGGGATATCTCTGCGCGCGGCGCATGCCGGAGGCGGACTCGGCGGATTAACCAGTCAAGAAGGATAGAGATATGGGCACTCATGATCTGATGCGGGATCCGCGTGCGGTCAGGGCCGTCGAAGCGGCCTTGGCGGAGGACATCGGGCCGGGCGACGCCACCACGCTGGCGCTGGTCGATGCCACCGTGATGGCGACCGGCGAGATTCTGGCGCGCGAGGCGTGCCGCGTGGCCGGCGTGACGGTGGGCCAGAAAGTCTTGGAAACCGTGGACCCCGCGCTGCGGGTCGAGGTCGTTGTGCCGGACGGCCGCGACGTCGCCAAGGGCGGCACGATCCTGACGATCCGCGGCAAGGCCGCGTCGATTCTGGTCGCCGAGCGCACGGCGCTCAACTTCATGCAGCGCATGTGCGGCATCGCCACGCTGACGGCACGTTTCGTGGAGGCGGTCAAGGAATACGGCACGCTGATCCTCGACACGCGCAAAACCACGCCGAACCTCCGTCTGTTCGAAAAATACGCCGTCGCATGCGGCGGCGGCACCAACCACCGCTTCGGCCTGTACGACCGCGTGCTGGTGAAAGACAACCACCGCAGGCTGTGGCAGGGCGGCGATCCCGACCGGCTGGACTTGGCGGTGGCGGCGGCCCGCAAGGCGTATCCCGAACTGGCCGTCGAGATCGAAGTCGAAAGCGTCGCGGAGTGCCGGAGCGCGCTGCGCGGCAAGCCCGAGTGGATCATGCTCGACAACATGGGGTGCGACATGATGCGCGAGTGCGTCGCCCTGTGCAAAGGCATCTCGAAGACCGAAGCCTCGGGCGGCATCACGCTGAACCGTGCGCGCGAGGTGGCCGCGACGGGCGTGGACGCGATCTCGCTGGGCTGCCTGACGCACTCGGCGCCCTCGGTGGACCTCTCGCTGGAATGGAGTGTGGCCTAGGGCGCAGGAAAAGACACCAATCCGAAGTCGGGAGACGGGAGGCTTAGCAACGTGCGTTGTATTGTTATCGATGTCGGCAACACGTCAACGGGCATCGGCCTGTATGACAGCGGCAAAATTTTGCGTGTCACGCACATCAAGGGTGGCATCGCGAAACAGCCCGCGGCGTGCGATGAGGCGGTCCGCAAAGCCGCGCGCGGCATGGTCTGCGGCGCGGTGCTGGGATCCGTTGTGCCGCGCGTGAACGCGGCATGGCAGCGCCTGATCCTGCGGGCGCTGGGCTGCAAACTGCTGGTGGTCAAGGCCGGACTGCCCATGGACGTGACCGTCGACTATCCCGCGCCGGAAACCATCGGCGCGGACCGTCTGGCGGACGCCTGCGGCGGCGTGCGGCGTTACGGCGCCCCCCTGATCGTGGCGGATTTCGGCACGGCGCTCACGTTCGACATCGTGACGAAGGACCTCCGCTACGTGGGCGGCGTGATCACGCCGGGGCTGCCGCTGATGACCGACTACCTGTACGAGCGCACCGCCCTGCTGCCGCGCGTGGAGCTGGAAGGCCCCTGCCCGAAACTGGGACGCAGCACGCTGCAGGCGATGCGCATCGGCGCGCAGATCGGCTACCGCGGCATCGTGCGCGAGATCGTGTCCTACCTGCAGGGTTCGCTGCGCTGCGATTTCAAGCTGGTGGCGACCGGCGGCTATGCGGGCTGGGCGCTGAAGGACAGCGGCATGGATTTCGTGATCGATCAGGAGCTGACGCTTTTCGGACTCGGCTGTATTTTTGAAAAGAGTTTATAACAGGTGCCTCGAAAGCGGGGACGCGGAGTTGAACACAGAAATGAAACCGACATTGGTGGTTCTGGCGGCGGGCATGGGAAGCCGGTACGGCGGGTTGAAACAGGTCGATCCGGTCGGGCCCTCCGGCGAGACGATCATGGACTATTCGGTCTTCGATGCCGTGAGGGCGGGCTTTGACCGCGTGGTGTTCGTGATCCGGCGCGACTTCGAAGAAATCTTTCGCACGGCCATCGGCGCGAAATACGCGGGCGCGTTAGAGGTCGACTACGCGTTTCAGGCGACGGACGATCTGCCGCCGGGCTTCAGCGTGCCTGCGGACCGCGCCAAGCCGTGGGGCACGGCGCACGCGATTCGCGCGGCCCGCGGCGTGGTCAAAGCGCCTTTCGCCGCGATCAACGCCGATGACTTCTATGGCCGCGACGCGTTCCAACGGCTCGCCGGCTTTCTGACGTCGCCCGGCGGCACGGCCGCGAAGCCGCGCTTCGCGATGGTCGGCTACCGGCTGGACCAGACGTTGTCGGAGCACGGCAGCGTCGCGCGCGGCGTCTGCCAGGTCGGCGCGGACGGGCAGCTGGTGACGGTGACGGAAATGACCAAGCTGGTGCGCGTGGCGGGCGGCGCGGAGAACCGCGAAGACCCCGAGCGGCCGGTGGCGCTGACGGGCGCAGAGCGGGTCTCGATGAACCTGTGGGGCTTTACGCCCGAACTGTTCGCGGCGCTGGAGGCGCGCTTCCCAGCGTGGCTTGATGCCAACGCGAAGAACCCGAAGGCGGAGTGGTATATCCCCTTCGTGGTGGACGAGATGGTCGGCGAGGGTTCCGCCGAAGTCGCGGTGCTGCCGACCGAGAGCGCCTGGTTCGGCGTGACGTACCGCGAGGACAAGCCGCTGGTCACGAAGGCGGTCAGGCGATTGGTCGATTCCGGAGAATATCCCGCGAAGCTGTGGTGACGGCCGAGGACGCCGGTCGCGCGAACGTCTCGGACACGCGCGGGACACGGGCCGGGACCGCCCGCCTTGCCGGGAGGAAAGGTACAGCCGTATGATCGGATGGCTGACGACGGCTACGGAGCAGGTGGCGGACTGGCTGTACCCGCGCATGTGCCCGGGCTGCGGACAAGCGTCCGACCGCCCCGGGCGCCACCTCTGCTGGAACTGTCTTTCCCGCGTCGACCTGTACTCGAGCGGACTGTGCACGCTGTGCGGACGTTTCGCGGAAGGGCAGGTGACTCACGCCTTCATCTGCGGCACGTGCAAGAAAGCGAAACCGTGGTTCGACCGCGCGCGGGCCGCAGGGCACTTCTCGGGCGTGCTGCGCGAACAGGTCCACCAGTTCAAATACAACCAAGCGCTTTGGCTGAAACACGATCTGGCCGATCTCCTGCAGGGCTGCCTGACCGCGCATTTCGATTCCGCCGCTGTCGACCTCGTGGTCCCGGTTCCGCTGCACCCGGTGCGCCAGCGCGAACGCTCCTACAACCAGGCGGCCCTGCTGGCGAAAGAACTCGCGCAGCGGATCGACCGGCGGTATGACGGCAACGCCCTCGCGCGCGTCCGCACGACCGGCTCGCAGACCCTGCTCGACGCGGCGCACCGGCGCGCCAATATGCTCGGCGCGTTCAGCGTGAGGCAGCCCGACTGGGTGCGCCGCCGATGCGTTCTACTGGTCGACGACGTGATGACCACCGGCGCGACGCTCAGCGAGTGCGCCCGCATGCTCAAGAAAGCCGGCGCGCGCACGGTCTGGGCCGTGACCGTCGGCCGCGGGACGTGATCCCGCTTTAATCCAGCTTCGTCGGCAACGGCACGTCTTCCCAACCTTGTTGGCCCAAGGCAATGTCTCGCTCGACGAACTCCCACACGACGACTTTCTTGCCTTCGAGGATTTCCGGATTCGTGCTCAGCTTGCGCCGCACGTCGGTGGAAGCGCCGCCGTCACTCACAATGGCGTCAACCGGCGACTTCAAGGCCAGGGCGAGGTGAGAAATAAAACCGGCCGATCCGGGAAGCAGGCGTTTGACGCTCGTTTCGCCTGTTCTCCCGGAAGCGGCGGTGGCCGGCGCGTCGCCGAGCGATTGCGGCTCTGGAAATTGGTAAATCCGGCAGAAACTGTCGCCGAGGACAAGCACGGATGTTCCCTGCCCGGGATAGCGGTAAGTCCCGGGGCGGTCCGAAGCGGTCGGCACCAGGAGACCCGTGGACGGGTCAAGCACTTGCGTGCACGCAACCTTTTCGGCGGGATAGTCTTCGCGCGCCCCGGGGATCTGCATCATCTCGAGGATGTCCCCCCAACGTGCGATTGAAACGGGCTGGTTTTTGAATTCCTTCGAGGGCGTCGGCGCGCATTCCATTTCGCGCAGCTGGGCCGCGACTGACTGCGCGGCTAGCTGCGCGCCTTGGGGTGTCCAGTGTGTGTCGCAAGCCAGATAGAGCTGCGCGTTTGTTTCTGCGCCGCGGCCATGGGTCCGCGCAGAGCTGAACACGGAGAACAGGTCTACCGTCGGAACGCCCTCACGGCGCAGCGTTTCGATCAGTTTCTGGGTGGGCGACTGGACGTGTTGCGGCTTGCCGGCCTCGCGCCGCGTGACCCTGTCCGGATATACGCTGGGTTTCCCTGGAACCGGTACGACGAGGAGTGCGATGCCACGTTCCTTGAGCTGGTCGCGGACCCGCAGGATGGCGCGTTCGACGCTTTCGCGGCGCGAACGGCTCTCGACAGGCTCGACCCATTTTGAAGCGCTTGCTTTGGTTTCGAGGCGGTCCGGATCCACGAGGTAACGAAGGTCAGGCCGGTAGAACAGCCAGCGGCCGTTGCCCGACACCCCCTTCGCGCCTGTGTCGCGCAGCACTTTGAAATAGAGCCACTGCATCTTGGGGCGGAGCGTTTGCTGAAACCACGATTTCTCTTCCAACGTGTGTTCGAACTGCCGCAGATTGCTTGCGGTGGGTCGGTAGCGGAAAACGTCGGTAAACTGCACCCGCTGATGGCGCGAGAGCTCCAGGCCGGTCTGCGTGATGGGAACGGATGCGATCACGGCCAGAAAGCCGACGACCAGAACCAGCTCGGTTTTGCGGTTTTGATTGGGCATGTGATTAGAACTGAAAATAGAGGAACGGGTTGAACGCCTGCGAGAACATCACCAGCACCGAGAACACGAACAGCGGCAAGAGCAGCACGGGGCGCGTCCACGTTTGCGGCTTCAGGGACCACTCGTGCGCTTGCGTGCGCTGAAAGACAAACACCGCGCACAGCGTCATGACCACGAGGTTCAACGGCGCGTAGATGTCGGCGGCCAGCAACGCGGAGGCGCCGGACGCGGGGGCAAGGCCGAACATCGCGCCGAAATAGTGCGCGGCGGCCGTCAGGTTGTCCGCCCGGAACAGGACCCAGGAAAAGAGCATGAGGAGGAAGGTCGCGGCGATGCGCAGATTCAGCGGCAGCTTCTGATAGAGGCTCTGCTTGCCCCGCCAACGCTCGTAGCAGAGGAGCAGGCCGTGATATGCTCCCCAGGCGATGAAGTTCCACTTCGCCCCGTGCCAGAGGCCGCCCAACAGCATCACCACCGCAAGGTTCACGTACGTCCGCACCGGGCCTTTCTGGTTTCCGCCCAGCGGGAAGTAGAGATAATCCCGCAGCACGCTCGACAGCGAGATGTGCCAGCGCCGCCACAGATCCGTGATGCTCTCGGCGCGGTAGGGCGCGTCGAAATTCTTCAGGAACTCAAAGCCGAGCATCCGCCCCAGCCCGACCGCCATGTCCGAGTAGCCGCAAAAGTCGAAGTAGATTTGAAACGCGTAGGCGATCGCGCCCGCCCAGGCGTCGAGGGCACAGGGGCTCCCGGCGTTGAACACGGCGTCGGCAACCTGGCCGCACGGATTGGCCAGCAGGATTTTTTTTGCAAAGCCGAGAATGAAGATACACACGCCGGAGGCAAAGCGGCGGACGGTGCTTTCGCGGAAGGCCAGTTGTGCGGCGAGCGTCTTATAGCGGATGATCGGTCCCGCAACGAGGTCAGGGAACAGCGCCACGAAAGAGGAGAAGTCGGTGAAGGACTTCGCTGGCGTTGCGTGTCCCCGGTACAAATCCAGCACGTAGGTCAGCGAGTGGAAAGTGTAGAACGAGATGCCGATGGGGAGCACGACCACGAGCACGCGGAACGGCTCGGCGCCGGCCATCGTGAGAAGTTGATTCAGCGTGTCCGCCGCGAACATGTAGTATTTGAAGAAGCCAAGGAAGCTCAGGTTCGTCGCCACACATGCGAGGACGGCCATTCGCTGTTGAACCCTGGTCGCGCCCGGCCGGGTGATGACTTTGCCCCAGAAGAAGTCCATGACCGTGGTGAACATCATCAGACACACGAACCACGGTTGCCACCAGCCGTAAAACAGGTAGCTGGCCGCCGTGGTGCAGAGGTTGCGCCAGCGGTACGGCAGGTTGAAATAGACCAGCAGAAACAGCGGCAGGAAGTAGAAGAGGAAGATGTGTGTGGTGAAAACCATGCGGTCCGACTAGTAGGTGGTGGGGTTTGTCCAAAGGGCGAAAAACCGGTTGGTGGCAGCCGGAAAACAGTAGTCCAGCGCTCCGCTCGGGGCGAGGTCCTGCAGTTCGTAATCCAGCGCCATGCGATGCGCCTCGCCGGTCACAAACTGATCGAGCTTGCCGCCCAAGGGACTCTCCCCCCAGTCTGAGTCCTTGATTTCCGAGCGCGGCATCCAAGGTTTGTAGTGCCCCACGAAAAGGAGGTCTCCGGGCTTGAGCGGATACTTCCGTTCCGGGTCCGCGCGGTGGATTTTTATGACCTGGTATTTCAGCACGTAGGTGTAGCGGTAGGCGCCGAGCTTGGGGAATTGCTCCGGGCGGTCGACCAGCCGCGCCGTCACTTCGACCCGGCCCAGTTTGCGCACCATGTCGTCCTCTCCGCTCTCAAATCGGCTGGCAAGCAGCCAAATGCCGACCGTCACCAAAGCCAGAACCGCCAGGCCGCGTAAAGCGCTCGGCCCTCCTTGATAACGGCCTGCTGCCAGGAGAGCCTCACCTTCCGGCATCTGTTTTACCCCCCACATCGACGTAGGTCCAGTACGGTTCGAATCCACTTTCCTCCAACAGGAACGCCGGGCCGTCCTTGGCGTTGGGATAGAGGGCTTTCAACTCCTTGAAGTCGCCGGGAATGATCGGGGTGTCCGCGAGCCGCACGATGGTCATCGGGCCTTCCATGCGTCCGTCGGCGGGCGGGCGGGAGAAGATCACGTATTTGTCGTCGGGTGACGTGCAGCCATAATAGATGTGGCGATCGCGTTCGCCGTAAACCAGCGTGCGGCTTTTTCCGTCGGCGGTGGCCTGCATCAGCATCGTCCAGCCGTTCTCGCTGCCCAGCCCCGGCGTGCGGTTGGAATAGATGACACGGTTGGGGTCTGTTTGAAACCAGTCCGGCGTGCAGTTCAGCGCACGCGTAATCAGCGTCGCCTTGCCGGTTTCCAAGTCGACGGTCAGGATGTTCCAGTCCTGGCCGTTGATGTTCGCGGTGCCGCAGAGCCGTTTCCCGTCGGCGGACCAGAACAGTTGCTGAAAAATTCCTTGGCGCGGCAACGTCTTGATCACTTTCTTCGAGTCGGCCTCGACGATCGTGATCTTGCCTTCCCGTTTGTAAAGGCACGCGAACCGTTTGCCGTCGGGACTCCACGACGCCCACGGCCATTCGCCTTCGCCGCCTTGAGCCGCCGGATTCGAGCCGTCCGCGTTCGCGATGACCAGCGTGCCCAAGGCGCCCCAGCGGTCGTGGTTTGTTTCCGTGCCCGCTTTATGGCGGCGATAAAGGATTCGCGCGGAATCCGGCGAGAACCGTGCGCCATATTCGTTAAAGTCCGGCGTTTGCGTGAGGTTGCGTTTGGAGGAGCCGTCGGGGCGCGAGAGGAACACGTCGTAATCGCCATGAGGGGTTTTCGTGGAATAAACGATCCACCCCTTGGCGGCCACTTCCTTGGCCAGCGCGCGCCCGCCGACGCCGGACGCCGTCTCAGGATTTTCGGCGGCATGAGCCATGGCGCAAGCGAGCGCCAGAAGGACACTCGCCGAGAAAGGGTGGCACCGTTTTGTGAGAGATCTCATGGTTCCATGCCTCGTTACTTTTTGGGTTCAGCTTTACAGACACACAGTCGACGATTCTGATTTAATAGGTTGCCAAACCGGGACGTGTGTGTCTAGCGCCAAGTCAGTCCTCGAGGCGACAAATTCACCGAACCACGCAATTGACGGGGAAGGTGGTAAGCGGCTGAACGGATGCTGGCCGCCTCCAAAGCCGTGTCTCGCCTGGCCAGGAGTCGAACAGAAAACTTATTCGCACATTGTACAAACGAGCGGTCGTCGACTGGCTTGTGGGCGCTTTTTTTACTGTCAGCGGGCACTCAAAACCAGCCGGTGAATCGCACGCGAGAACCGGTCACCCTGGACGCGACTGTTCGGCCCGTATAATGACTTCCGAACGGGATTGGATTCTGCGTTTATATTGCACGGGGGCTACAGCCGGTTGAGCATCTCCATGACGATGCGCCCGGTGACGAGAAGGCTATCCGCGGAGAGCTTGTCGAGCGAATCGTTCAGAGTGTGCCAATACTCGTTTCCCTCGGGCGTGCTTCCGTAATAGAAGTCGATCAGGTCGACGGCCGGATAACCGAGATCGTGGAACGCCTGATGGTCGTCATAAATGATGCCGTCGAACAGCCCGATCTTATCGCGGTCGCCGGTGGCCTCTGCCGCATCCAGCGCCAACACGCGCAGCGCTGCGGCGCCGTTGCGGGGAAGGGTGATCTTCAAGTTGCGGTCCCCCACCATGTCCATCAGAATGACGGCCTTGATTTTCTTCTGCTGCCGCTTCATCGCCTTCGCCAGCCGCTTGCTGCCGTGGAAGCCGTCGCGGTCGCTGTAGCCCAGCATGCATTCCTCGCCGTCCATGAAGCCGCAAAGGACGTTGTGCTTGAGCGGCGCCGACGCGTTCAGCGCGGCGGCAAGTTCAAGCAACAGCCCCGTCGAAGAGCCGCCGTCGTTCGCGCCCTGGAAGCGCTCGCCGATGCCACGCATCGTGTCGAAGTGCGAGAGCAGGACAATCCACTCGTCGCTTTTGCCCGGAATCGTGGCCAGCACGTTGCAGAAAGGCTTTTCGCCGTGCGGGGTCGGATCGGTGAAGCGGTCGAGGACCGCATCGACGCCCTGCTTCCGCAACTGCGCGTGCAACCAGACCGCGGCGCGTTCCGCGCCCGGCGTGCCGGCGTCGCGCGGCGTGCAGTCGGCGACAAATGCGGCGACGTGCGCAAGCGCGTTCGAGGCCTGCGCTGCCGTGAAGGTGAGCGGAACCGGGGTGACGTCGGGCGCGCGTTTTTCACCGCACCCGGCGATCAGTGCGGCCGAGAATAGAAAAGGCAAAAGCATTTTCATAAAAAGGGCAGGCGCGTTTCCCCGACAGGTCTGCGGACGTGTCGGGGAAGCTCTCCTGCCGGGCTGGGCGCAGGAACAGGTCAGTCCAGCGCAATCCCGAGCACGTTCAGCACGCGGTCGAGATCGTCGTTGTCGTAAAAATCGATTTCGAGCACGCCCTTGGTGTGCTTGCCGTTGGCGTGGGTCATGCCCGAGGTGAGCCGGATCGCGGTGCCGAAATGCTTGTGCAGGCGGTCTGTGAGGTCGCGCACGTAACTCTCCGGCAAGTCGGGCTTGCCGGGGCGGCGCGTGTCCACGCCGGCGGCCTCGGCCTTGCGGCGCAGGATGATCTTTTCCAGCGTACGCACGGTCAGGTCTTCCGTCACGCATTTGCGCCCGAGCAGCGTCTGCTCCGTGGCGTCTGAGAGGCCGAGCAGCACCTTGGCGTGGCCCGAGGAGAGCAGCCCGCTGCCGACGAGCTGTTTCACCTCGTCCGGCAATTCGAGCAGGCGCACGGCGTTGGCGACGCTGGCGCGCGCCTTGCCGACGCGGTCCGCCACGTCCTGCTGGGTAAGGTTGAAGTTCTCGGCCAGCGTGCGGTAGCCCTCGGCCTCTTCGATCACGTTCAGGTCCTGGCGCTGAATATTCTCGATGATCGCCATCTCCGCCGCGCGGCGGTCCTCGGCGTCCACCAGAATCACCGGCACTTTCGCGAGCTTGGCCACAAGGGCGGCCCGCAGGCGGCGTTCTCCCGCGATGAGCTCGTACCGTCCCTCTGCATTCTTGCGGCAGATGAGGGGCTGGATCACGCCGTTGGCTTTGATCGATTCGGCGAGTTCATGCAGCGCATCCTCGTCGAAGGTCTGCCGCGGCTGCCACGGCGAGCGGGAAATCTCCGCGACCGGAAGCTCGAGCACCGTCTGCCGGGGGTCGGCAGCGGGCACGGCAGGTGCCGCGGCGACAGCGCCGACGGACGGCGCCGGATGCGGCGGCGTTTGTGGCTGCGCGGCGGCGGGCTGGGCCGCAGCCACAGAAGGCGTGATGAGTGCGTTGTAGCCCCGGCCGAGGCCGGGCCGGTGGTGCTTGTGCGCGTGTTGTCCCGGCGCGGGCTTGACCGTTTTCTTCGGCTCTGGCTTTTTGGTATTGCTCATGGATAAATCCCCGGTCTGTCGAGCCCCGCGTTCTCGGGCAGCCCGAACATGAGATTCATATTCTGGAGCGCCGAACCGGCCTGGCCCTTCATGAGATTGTCGATGTGGGCGACGACGCGCAGACGGTTGACGCGCGCATCCACGCTGACCATCAGGTTGCAGAAATTCGTGCCCCGCACGTTCAGCGTGCCGATGCTTGCGGTGCTGCCGTACACGCGCACGAAGGGGCTGTCCTTGAAGAAGTCGCGGTAGAGCGCCACCAGTTCGGCTTCCGCAACCGGGCCCGTCAGGGTCCCGTAGAGCGTCGAGAGAATGCCGCGGCAGACCGGCACGACCTGCGCGGTGAAGGTGACCTTGATGTCGGCCCCCGCCTGCTGGCTGAGCTCGCGCTCGACCTCGCAGACGTGCTGGTGGCCGGCGAGCTTATAGGCGTTCATCTGCTCGTAGCGGGCGGGATAGTGGTAGGTGGCGTTCACCTTCTTGCCCGCGCCCGAGACGCCGGTCTTGCAGTCGCAGATGATGCTGTAAGGCTCGACCAGGCGGTTTTTGGCGGCGGGCGCCAAGCCGAGGATGCAGCTGCACGCAAAGCAGCCGGGATTGCCCACGAGGTCAGTCTTGCGGATCTCGGCGCGGTGCAGCTCGGCCAAGCCGTAGACGTTGCGGCCCAGCAGCTCCGGCGAGGCGTGCGACGGCTCTTTCCCGATGCGCGTGGCGTAGTCGGCATACGCCTCGGCCGAGGTGAAGCGGAAGTCGCCGCTGTAGTCGATGACCTTGGCGCCCTTGGCGAGTTCCCCGCCTGCGGCGGACATGCCCACCTTGTCGGGCGTGGCGAAGAAGACCACGTCGGCGGGCTCGGCCGCGCGGGGGTCGTCGGCGGCCAGGATAGGCAAGTCGCAGAAGCCCTCGAGATGGGGATAGACTTTGGAAATGGGGGAACCCACGTCTTCGCGCGCGACGAGAGAAACCAATTTCGTTTCCGGATGCTGCAACACCAGCTCGGTGATGCCGACACCGCCATATCCCGTGGCGCCAACCACTTTGACTCGGATCATAGACAGCCTTTCGTGATTAAAATGGGAGATTACTATACTAAAAAATCGGAGCCGGTTCAAAAGGTGTCTTTGATGAAATTGCGAAGGATGCTATGATGAGTTCCGATTTATGGGGATCTCGCGCCCGTGGCGCGGGTTGCGAAACGAGAGTGTTATGCGTATAGAGTCTTGTGATTTCTTTGTGGTGGGCAGCGGCATCGCGGGCCTGATGAGTGCGTTGAATCTGGCGCCGCACGGACGCGTCATGCTGGTGACCAAGAAGAGACTCGACGACTGCAACACGAACCGGGCGCAGGGCGGAATCGCCTGCGTCATGGAGTCGGGCGACAGCTTTGAGCAGCACGTTTCGGACACGCTGATCGCGGGCGCGGGGCTCTGCGACGAGCAGGTCGTCCGCAAGATCGTTTCGAACGGGCCCGCGCGGATCGCCGACCTGGAGGCGCTCGGCGTGCGGTTCAACCCGCGCGCGGACGGCGTCCCCGGTTACGATCTGGGGCGCGAAGGCGGCCACTCGCAGCGCCGCGTGCTGCATGCGGGCGACATCACGGGACAGCGCGTGGAGTCGGTCCTGGTGGAGCAGATCCGGAACCACCCCAACATCCAGGCGCTCGAGTACACGATGGTGATCGACCTGATCACGACGCGGTGGCTGAAGATGCCGGGCGAAAACCGCTGCGTCGGAGCCTATGTACACGACCAGTCTTCCGGCGAAATCTATGCGGTGCGCGCGCCGAACACCGTGCTGGCGACCGGCGGCTGCGGCAAGGTCTACCTCTACACCTGCAACCCTGACATCGCGACGGGCGACGGTGTGGCGCTGGCGTGGCGCGCGGGCGCCGACATCGCCGACATGGAGTTCATCCAGTTCCACCCCACCTGCCTCTACCATCCGCAGGCCAAGCGCTTCCTGATCAGCGAGGCGGTGCGCGGCGAGGGCGCGGAGCTGGTCGACGCCGACGGCCGCCCGTTCATGAAGAAATACGATCCCCGCGGCGCGCTGGCGCCCCGCGACATCGTGGCCCGCGCGATCGACTCTGAGATGAAGCGCACCGGCGCGCCATACTGCTGCCTCGACATCCGGCACAAGCCCGAGGCGTTCCTCAAGGAGCGCTTCCCGAACATCTACGAGACCTGCCACAAGTTCGGCATCGACATGGCAAAGGACCTGATCCCGATCGTGCCCTCGGCGCACTACTGCTGCGGCGGCATCAGGGCCACCGTGGACGGCGTGACCTCCCTGCCCGGGCTGTATGCCGCAGGCGAGACGGCGTGCACGGGCCTGCACGGCGCCAACCGCCTCGCCAGCAACTCGCTGCTGGAGGCGCTGGTCTGCGCCCACGAGACCGCGGGCCACATCGTGAACCACCCGACACAGCTGCCCGACCCCCTGCGCATCCCGGACTGGCAGTACGGCACCGCGGTGGCGAGCGACGAGGCGGTGATGGTGGCCCACAACTGGATGGAGGTCCGGACCTGCATGTGGGACTACGTGGGCATCGTGCGCACCGACAAGCGCCTGGAGCGCGCGCTCCGCCGCATCCGCAACCTGCGACGCGAGATCCGCGAGTACTACTTCGACTATCTCGTCACACCCGACACGCTGGAGCTGCGCAACCTCGCGCTGGTCGGCGAGCTGATCGTGCGCAGCGCGATGCGGCGCAAAGAGAGCCGCGGCCTGCACTACACGCTGGATTATCCGAACGCCAAGCGCATCGCCCGCGACACGGTGCTGCCGGGGCGGAAAGTATAGGGGCGGCCCGACCTGTTATGCTGACAAGCGATTTCGATTACGAACTGCCGCCCGAGCTGATCGCGCAGGAACCTCCCGCCGAGCGCGGGACATCGCGCATGATGGTGCTGCACCGCGCCGACGGCCGGCTCGAGCACCGCAACGTCGCGGACCTGCCCGAATATTTGGATTCAAAAGACCTGCTGGTCCTCAACGACACGCGCGTCTTCCCCGCGCGCATCCAAGGCGTATGGGCCGATACGCGCGGCGCGCTGGAACTGCTGCTGCTCGACCCCTTACCTCCGCCGCCGGACGCGGACAGCGCGAAAGAGCTGGCCTTCTGGTCGTGCATCACCGGCTCCGGTCGCCCGATCCGGCCGGGACAGAAGGCCTCGTTCGCCGAAGGGAAGCTCGAAGCGGAGATGGTGTCCCGCCGCGAGAACGGATCGTGGAACGTACTCTTCCGCTCAGAGGCGCCGCTGATGAGCCTGCTCGACCGCTACGGGCTCACGCCCGTGCCGCCCTATATCCACCGCCATGGCGACGAGCGTCAGACGCGGCTCGACCGCGAGCGGTATCAGACGATTTACGCGAGAGAGACCGGCGCGGTGGCCGCGCCGACAGCCGGGCTGCATTTCAACGCGTCGCTTTTCGCCGCGCTGGCGGCGAAGGGGGTGCGCCGCGCGGCGGTCACGCTGCACGTGGGGCCAGGCACCTTTAAGTCGGTGAAGACCGATACGGTCGAGGCGCACCGCATGGACCCCGAGCGTTACGCCGTTCCGCAAGAGACGGTGGACGCCATCGCGGCGTGCCGGGCGCGAGGCGGGCGTGTGGTGGCCGTCGGCAGCACCAGCGTGCGCACCTTGGAAAGCGTGGCGGCTGCACATGGCGGGCAGGTGGTGCAGACGGCAGGCTCCAGCACGATTTTCATTTACCCGCCTTACCGCTTTCAGGTGACCGACGCGATGCTGACGAATTTTCACTTGCCGCAATCGACGCTGATCATGATGGTGTCGGCGCTGGCCGGGCGCGAGCGGATCATGGCCGCCTACCGCGAAGCGGTCCGCGAACGCTACCGCTTCTTCAGCTACGGCGACTGCATGCTCATTCTGTGAAGCCTGGCTAAAGCCCAGGAAAAACCTGTTTCGGAAACACCGCCGCGGAAACGGAGATGCGCCGCTACAGCGGGTTTCTTTCCAAGACAAGCAGGAACGTGCTGGATGCCAGCGTGACGACGGCGTTCTGCTGAAACTTAAACGGACCGTACGTTTTGTTTTCCTTTTTCGACTCCAAAGTGAACGAGTCCGGTGCGACAACGTGCAGGGTATACGGGTTTGTATCCGGCCCGACCTGCGCGTCGCTGATAAACGAATAAGGGCCGAACAGCTGTTCGTTTTGGGTCCACTGCAAGAAGAACTCGGGGGCTTTCGCTTTTGGCAAATCGCCCGCCTCTGTTTTGCCGGCGGCCGTCAAGATGTCCTGGCCGCTCTCACCGACAGCCGCGGCATTTCCGTTGGTCTGCGCGGATTGCAGGGATGCCGCGGGCGAATCCGTGTTGCCGAAGATCGCGTCGCCGTGTACCGCCGACAACACGCCGTGCCCCACTTCTCCGCCTTTCAGCAACAAAGCGCGCTGAACGTTGGCTGCGATGTGTAGGACGTGTCGCCGCACCATGCCTTTCGCGACGGTCTCATTGACGCTTCGCAGCGTGTTTTGGAAGTTGAGCGCAACTGCCGCGAGATCGACCATTGTCACTTTGCCGCCGCAGGCCTGACACATCTGCGCGCGCTGGCCCTCGCCGGCACATGTTCTGCACTTTCCCCCTCCCTCGCACTCCGGGCACTTATGTTGAACAACAGATTTTCCACCACTCGGCTTATTGGGGGTTCTGGAATTGACGAGTTTGGCAGTCAACGGGAAAGCCGACGTTGATGTCGACACCGTTAACGTCCCCCGCCCATCACAACGAGGGCATTTTCCGCCTCCCCCGCAAGTTGCGCACTTCTTTGAGGTCTTTCCGTTTTGACATTGCTTGCAGGTCTTTGTGATTTCTCCAGTGCTTGGGAAACCCGGTATCGAATCCCTTCCGGTTCTTTGGTGCAGCCGGTCGAGTTCGCTGATGCCACGGGGCGCGTTGCCATGCTTAATGCTGCCTAAAGACAACAGCTGAATCAGCCCATAGCTTGCGTCATAGCGTTCGAGCTGAGCACCTTGATACCATTTATCCGGACGCGCGCCGCTGGGCTGACTCCACAGAATGTTCGCGGCTTCCGCTGCGGCCAGCACGTCCCGTAGCGCAGGAAGGGAATCCGGCTGCGCCTCGAGAGCGGTCACTGCGTCCTGGATGTTCTGCCAGACGGCATAATCATCCCAGCGCCGGAACGGGATGGCCAGAAATACGGACACGGAAACGATCACGAGGGCCAGCACCAGGCCGAACCGCTTGACGGCAGCGCCCAACCGTTCAAGCACAGTCGGGGGGCGCGGCTGGGCATATCGGTTCTGAAGCCAGTCCTTCGCGGCGACGGGTTCGGCAGGCTGTTCTTTGAGCCTGAGTTTGGAGACTCCCGTGACGGGCGGCAGTGTGCCCGATGGCGTGCCCTCGGCACGCGCCCGGCTGTCTTGTGCGGTCAGAGTGAGCGGATCGGTGAATTTCGTTTTGTCGATGTGTCCCATGCCCGGCAGCGGCTTCAAGCCCCGGCCGGAGTTCCGCTGCAAAAAGCGCCGGGCAATCAACATGAGCGGCAAGACGCAGACGAGCGTTGCCAGCCCGATCAACGGCTTCCTGGCCAGCCCCTTCTTCGTTTGTTTTGCGGCTAAGCCGTCCAGCAGAGACTGAAGCTCTTGGCGCGCGGGCGACTGGGGGTGTTCCGCCAAGTAGGATCGGAGCGCCTTGCCTGCTTTTTCAGGGCTTTCTGTGCTCGCGAGTTTGCGCAGCTCGGCAACGTCGCGCTCGGACTGGGCTTCCGCGTTCTGCTCCGTCGTGGCGCCCGGGCTGTCGACGCGCGTTGCGAGCGCCGCGCCGAGAAGGCTTTGCGCCTGCGTCACGTCTGCGCGATGTGCATAGCTGTTGGTCAGCGATTGGAGCAAACGGATGCGCGCGTCGATGTTTTTCTCGTTCTCGGCTTTTTTGAGCAATTCAGGGTAATCGGCGTTTTCTTGGCAGACCGTGACAATACCGGATAAGAGGTTGAGGTAATTTTTCCGAACGGCCTCTCCCATCATAAAAAGCTGTCCCTTGCTTTGGCAGGTCGCGCACGCGCCCTCGGTTCTCCGTGTGCCGTTGCACGTTTTACACGCCCCCGCCCCCCGGCATGCGGAACAGGCCGTTTCTCTCCGGCCCTTTCCGCGGCAGGCTTCACAGGTGACGATATAGTCCTTTGGCGTGAACGTTATTAAAGGGACCTGATCGGGAAACGTGGTGCCCAAGATCTGGGTGACGCGAGTGAAGGCATTGGTGTTCCCCTGCATCAACAGCGTAACGGCGTAGACGGCCATGGTCCTGCTTCTGATCTCAGGAGGGGCCGAGAGGTCACGCGAAAAGGCCAGCATCGCTTGAACACCTTCGGCGTCCGGCTCCGCCTGCGCCGAAGCAATCAGTTTCATTGCGGCGGCTTTGAGCTGGGCTTCGGTCGGCCGGGCGGGTTGAGTTGAGGAAGCGGACTGTTCGGCGATGACCACGAACCCCAGAAAAAGAACCGCAATGAAAACGAGTCTAGCGGGCATTGTTGATTTCCCATCCTTTCACGATGTCTTCGAGCGTCGGCGTTTTTTGCATATCGCGCGGCAACAGCGGCAACAAGCGTTGATACAGATCATTAGCCTCTTGTTGATGCTGGGCGCTGTCCAGCAGCCGAATCGCCATAATTAGATATTTAATATACACATTTATAAGCGTATGAGAAGGAAAAAGCGCCGAAGTTTCGGCCAGAAAGTCGGAGGTTGCACGCGCTATCGCCGGGTTGCTTTCGGTTTTCCATTCCCCCTTCGCCAGATCGCCCGTGAACCTTCCTTTGAACACGCTGACGATGAGCGGCTGATAGACACCCCTGCGGCACATGAGCCGCTCCGACCCCGTCGCGAATTCCAAGCCTTGGCTTGCCCAATAAACCGCATGCGACTCCGCCAGCCGCCAGTCGAGCGGGCCAAAGCGCTTCTCCAGCGCGAGCATGCGGTCGGCATCAAGACGCAGCGCGGCCAGCGCGGCCCGGGTTTCCGCCGTCGCGTTCACGGTGCCGTCGGCATGGACGAGGGGCGCCAGGGTCGAGGCCAGCTTGAGTTTGTAGGCCAGATGCGCGCTGTCGAGCGAATCGCCGACCTTGTTCTGATAAAGCCACGCCAGCTCGCGGTAGAGGATGGCCTCGCGCGGATTGAACCGCAAACCTTCATCGCGCAGCAGCGCGATCCCGTTCTGCACCCAGCGCAGGCGGTCTTCGTCGCGGACCATCATGATGCTGACGTTGTAAGCGAGGTTCCACGCGTTGTAGACCCACGCTTCGGCCGCGTGCGGGTCGAGCATGGTGAGCCATTCTGCCAGCTGCACGAGCTCGAGGTAGCGCCCCTCTTCCTGCAGCCGGTTGACGCGGAACCAGAGAATTTCGGAAACGATGCCGCGGAAACCGCCAAGGCCCGCGATCACGAAGTTCAGGGCCGGCGGAACGTCGGACGTATAGCCGGCATAGGCTTCTGGCATGCCTTCACGCCGCACCCCCGCCAGCCGACGGCTCTGCCACGCGGTCAGCAACACGAGCAGGACAAAAACGGAAAGCCATCTGCACGCTTTGAAACGCATGGCTTCTTCTTACCAAAAAACGCGCGCGAAGTGAATCGGATTCACCCCTGCCATGAAAACAGAAAAGCCGACTGCGAACAGTCGGCTTTCCAGATTTTTATGGTAGGGGTGCAGGGACTCGAACCCTGGACCCAGTGATTAAGAGTCACTTGCTCTACCAACTGAGCTACACCCCCATAAAAGAGTGGAGCGAGTGATGGGTCTCGAACCCACAACCTCGACCTTGGCAAGGTCGCGCTCTACCAATTGAGCTACACCCGCTTCAAAAGAACGGGGGTGAATTTATCAGAACGGCGGACCGGATGCAATAGGGAATTTAATTTTTTTTGCAGGCCCGTATTTCGGGGTCGGACCCTCGATCACCAAAACGCGAACGCGCGTCACTCAACGCGGCCGAACATGATGCGCTCTTTGCGACTGGCGTCAGAATTTCCCTGCGTCACGCACACGTAGACGCTCCCGTTGTGCTCGCGAAAACACGGATACTGGAATGATTTGTCGGTCACGAACCGGTATCGGCGCGCCCAGTTCGCGCCATCCTTTGACACCTCGACGTTGAACACGGAGCGGCTCACCGCATTCGAGCCCCCGGCCTCCTGCCACCCCAGCCAGTACAGGCCGCCGATCTTGTCGAACGTGGGCTTCGAGGACGTGCCGTTGCGAATCACCGTGCGGAACTCGCCCGCCGTCCACCTCTTTCCGTCTTCGCTCTGCGTGAAGATGTAGTTGCGCGAGCCGCCTTCTTGGCGGCAGACCGCGAGCCACGTGCCGTCGGGCAGGCGGTTCACCGCCGACTCGGTCAGCTTCACGTCCGGCGAACCGTTGTAATGCCCCACCACCTCGAAGGTGTCCAATGCGTCATTCACAACGGCCAGCGCGTTCTGCCCGCCCGGATAGTTGTTGAGCGCCACATAAGTCCGGCCGTCGAACACCTTGAACGAATCGAAAAGATAAAGTCCGAAATCCGCCGGCCTGCGGGTGAAGCCCTGCGCCGCCGCATCGGCGTGGAAAGGCTGGGGTTGCATGTCAAAAACGCCCCCTGCCGTCTTGAGCTTGGCCCGGAAAATCCGCTTGCCGAAGCTCAGGCTCCGCATGTCGAAATCGGCGTACCACGTCTGCGCCTGACGCTTGCCCGGCTGTTCGCTCGCGAAGAAACAGCGCAGCGTCTCCGCATCCTTCTGAAGAATGCGAGGCACGAAACACGCGCCCTCCGGCAGCGTCTCGTTCTCATACGCCTGGCCGCCGCGGGCGAACGGGATCATCTTTTCGACCGCCAACGTCGTGAGGTTGACGATGGCAAGCGCCACGTAAATCTCCGGCCAGTCCGCGCTCTCGCCCGCCCGCTTGTCGTTCACTTCGGCGACCACGTAGGCGCGGTCACCGACGAGCGCCATTTCCGCGTCGTGCGCGCCCTTCACTTGAGGGGCGGTCACGGTGACCAACCCGGCCAGCACCTTGTCGCCCGCGGCCTTCGCGTCCCACGCCGGCGGCAGCAGACTGCGCGTCAGATCGGAAAAATCCGGCTTCTCGGCCTCCAGCTCACCGCGCCCCACGGTGTCGGTCATGCCGGTGAAGCCCCGGCCGCCGCCCGCCACATAGCCATCGCTGCGGCCCGTCGCGTCGCGGCTGACCCAGAACGCGTAAAGCGCGGCCTGACGCACGCTGAACCGGAAACGCACCGTTTTGCCCCGCAGGGCCGAAACGTCTTCCGCGCCGCTCCACACGACCTCCGCCAGCGTGCTGTCCGCCGAAACCGGCCGGCAGTTGCCCAGCGTGTAAGGCGAGATCGGCTGGCCCGCCTCGTCCAGCATCTCGACGCGCACCTCGCCGCCTTGGGCGGCCGCGTTGACGAACACGCGGCGGCCGCCGAAGGTGACGGGGCGCGTGGTCAGCGTGCCCGGTTCCGACCCCGCCTCCATGGACGCGAATCCGTCGCGCCGCAGGAAGGCCAGCCCCGTCGCGCCGCGGTCATACATGCCGTTCTTCATCCAATTGCCGTTCGTCTTGGAGGTGTCGCCGCGGAACGCGCTGTAGTAAAACCAGAGCGTGTCGCCGCGCACACAGCAAAGATTGCCGAGCGACTGCACGTAGCCGCGGTCCCACACGTCGCGCCGCTCCGATCCGATATGCGCGCGGCGATCGGGGCGCGACCAGTGGAAGCCGTCGCGGCTGTAGGCGAAGTTCAAGTCCGTGATCTTCGGAATGCCCGCCTTCTCGCACACGTCGTTTTCTGGCCCGTGGTGAATCTCGAAGAAACCGAGCATGAGGCTCTCGTAGGCCACGGCGTCGAGGTTGTAGAGCTGCGGCACACGCCCGATAACCGGATCTCTGGGATCGTCGCGGTCGGCGGCCGCCCAAACCACGGGCCCATCCAAATCCCATTTTGCTCCCTTCAAGAAATCGTCGGCCTCCCAGTAGTGACGCGAGCGCCCGCGAAAACCGGACCGCAAGCTATAGACCCATTTCTTGCGGAAGGGATTGTAGAACATGGTGCTGCGGTCCCCCGTTTCGCCGCTGAAGACGCGGTTAGTCCAGTGGATGCCGTCCGGCGACGTCATGCTCACGCCAGGCATCTGCCCGCCCGGAGGCCGCATGAACATCTTGTAGCGCTGCAGCGGATCCTTTGCATCCCAGTCCGGCACGACAGTCCACGAGTCGGGCGTCAGATCCGGCGGAAGCACCTGGTTCGTGCCGGGGTTCACATCCAGCGAAGGGCGCTCCCAGTTCAACCCGTCCTTGCTCGTCGCGTAGCAGATGGTGCCGATCCAGCCGGCCTCGTACCACATCTTGAAAATCTTTTCGGCGGGATCCCACCAGACGCCGCCGCTCTTGGGCACCGCCGCGTCGTTCTCCGCGCCGTGCAGTTCCAGCGCGGTCTCCGGCGTGAGGATCGGGTTGCCCGCGTATTTCTTGGGCTGGTGGAACACGCGCTTGAGCGTGCCGGTCTCGATCAGGAAATCGTCCACGAAAAGCTGCCGTCCGACGTCGATGGGGATGACCTTCGGCGGGCACGCCAGATACGGCACAGCCATCGGCGCGGTGTCGCGCGGATCGATGGCCTGCGGCGGCCATTCTTCGGGCAACACGATGCCGTTGTAGAGCCGTTCGCCCCTGTTTTCGCGCCACAGTCTGGCGGCCTCTGCCGGCCGCGTCACCGCTTCGAAGCCCACGACCACGGCCCACTTGCCGACGCGGAAGCGCTCGCCGGCCTTCACCCGTTTCTGGTAGGCGCGCGTGAGATCGAACGGCTGCGCCCCGAAGAGCTGGAACGTCTCCGGGTTTGTGATCCACGCGAAGCCGCGCGCCTCCAGCAGCCGGTGCTGTGTCGCCGCGCGCGGATGCCCGGGCGAGGGCGTCAGCAGCGTCAGCACGCCGTCCCCCGTCACGCGCAGGCTCCCGGACTCGATACTGCCGCGCAGGAATTTCTTGCCCTCCAGCCACGCGGGACACTCCCTGACGGTATAGTTGCGGTCCGTGAACAGCACCGCCCCGGCCCTGAACGTGTCGCACGCCCCCTCGCCGAGATACGCGATCGCCGCGCCATTCCCTTCCATCGGCTCACCGCGGCGCTCCAGCGCCGGCGCACTCCACGCCGCCAGCACCGCCACGCCAAAGGCCCACGCGGCCATCCCGTTCTTCATCATCGCCCCCCTTTTTCGCTCGTTTATCGATGGAACACCCGAAAAACCGCGGTTTCAGCCGCCCCGACGCCAGTGGCCGCCGGTCCGAGACCCAAATTAGGATTTGCCCTTATCACCGCCTTTTATGCTAATATTCTCCCAAGTATTGGTGAAACGGCAAAGCAAAAAGGAGACGGGAAATTGAAACCGCGTTTGACCCAGTCCTCAGCCGCCACGACCGCGGTGCTCACCTTTTTTCTAATCTCTGCCGGTCAGGCTCATGCCGGCGTCTACGATGACGCGGCGGCGTGGTGGCATTTCGACTACGCCCCGAACTACGATCCAGCACGCACCAATGTCGCGCAACTGAACGATATCCGCGACCAGATGGACTGGGGCACCGCTGCCGTAAAAGGTGCGTCCGGCAAACATGCGACCGCCGTTCACGGTCCTCTCGGCGGTCCGGAGTGGACCAACTGCGCCGTCGCCTGCCCCGCGGGCGGGCAGAAGTACGGCGACTACTCCATGTGGTTCCATCCCGTCACCAACGGGCTTGAGCAAGTATACCCCGACTCGATCCAAGTCTCGAACCTCAATCTTCCCGGATCATCCACCATTGTGACCCGCTTTTTTTGGAATGGGTTCTCGTTCAGCAGCGGCTACCCGGGATGGATTTACAACAACGCTCTCGAATGGACGCCCAAGCTCGGCTGGATGTTCGGCGTGGTCAGTGGCCCGCGGCTGGGAATCCTCATCGGGCAGACGTCTTACGCTTTGGACACCTACACGGTCGCGACGGGCAAGTGGTATGATGCGGCCGCCGTACTAACCGACAACGGCCCGACCAACACCGACACCGTCGAATTCTTCATCTGGCCGCAGGACGGAACGCTGTCCTACAAGAAATTCATCTCCTCGGCGGTCACCAACGCGGCCGGTTCAATCGGCACGATCATCGGCGGCGAACCCGCCGCAACCTCCTACGGATATGCCACCAACGGCAATAACGCGAAAACCTTCTGCGGACTGGTCAATCATCTCGCGGTATGGAAAAGGGCGCTGAGCTACGAGGAGGTCCTCGAAGCCTTCTGTCACCCGCAACCCCTCATCCAGGTCGGCGTCAATAACGGCAAAGACACGGAAATGCGCATCGAGTCGGAGACCGACGCGGAGTACCACCCCGGCGACCCGTGGCACACCCTGCGGCGGGCCGTCACCGCGGCGAATCCGGACGTGGCCCTGAAAATCCCGCTGAACGACCTGCAGACCAACCTCAATTACGTGCTGCACCTGAACACGCTCAACACGAGCCAAACGAATCTGAAGGCCAAACTCCAGCTGACCGTCAACAACACCACCTATCCGGCTCAAACCGCGGGACGGGATCAGGACCTTTTCTGGCCGATCCCCAAAGCTCAACTGGTGGCAGGAACCAACACCTTCCGTCTCAGCTATGCGGGAGGGACCTCTCCGTACGTGACCTTCGACTGGCTGGAACTTGGGGGGGCGTGGCAGATCGGCACCAACAACAACAGCGCGGGCGATTTCGTAGCGGAAAGCAACGCCGGCGACCACTTCTACATCACCGATCCGAACTGGCAACACCTGGAGCGCGCGGTGGTCCAAGGCTCAGACTCCAACACCGTGCTGCACTTCGCCCTTTCGCCCGAAATGGTGTCGAATGTCCTCTTCTCCTACACGACACGCATCGTCCAGCAGGGCCGGAACACCGGGACGCTGCCGGCGCCCCCCTACCCCTTCAGCATCGGGGTCAACGGCCGCATCCTGTACCAGTCGGCCAACGGGGTGCCGGACAACACGCTGGTGGCCATCCCCTTCGCGCCCGGCGACCTCCGCGCCGGCGCGAACGACATCAACCTGATGTTCAACAGCACCAACGGCTGGCTGCAGTTCGACTTTCACCGTCTGGAGACCGGAACATGGAACTTGCCATGGCCCGCCGGCACGCTGTTTTTTATGCGCTAAGCCGGTATCTAGTCAAAGAAAAGGAGATGCGTTATGGTTTGCCGCGTTAACCCTTTCGCTTTTTCAGTTCTGTCGATACTCGTCATGGCCGTCATGTTTCCGAAGTGCCGCGCCGCCGCCGGCGTCTACGATGACGCGGCAGCGTGGTGGCACTTCGACTACGACCCCGACACCGACGGGCTCGCCGACCTCGACGAGATCCGCGACCAACGCGACTGGGGCACCGCCGCAAGCAAAGGGGCGAACGGCAAACACGCGACCACGGTCCGGGGGCTGCTCGGGGCACCGCAGTGGACGAACGCACCTGTTGTCTGCCCGGCAGGAGGAGCATCCTTCGGAGCACGGTCGATTTATTTCCAGACAGCCATCGACCCTGTTTCCTTGACAAACTGCTACCCCGACACGTTTCAGGTCTCAAACCTTCAGCTCCCCGGGTCGGCGACCCTTCTGACGCGCTTCCGCTGGGACGGCTACCCCACGCAAATCGAGAAGACGAGCTGGCTCTTCAACAACGCCTTGGAGTGGAACAAATACTGGGGATGGCTCTTCGGCGTCAGCAGCAACACCTATCCGCGTCTCACCCTTTACACGCAACGCGGAACGGTTCAGATGGATGTGCCGATGACGAACGGCGTGTGGTATGACGCGGCCATGGTGCTGACGGACGGCGGGCTGACCAACCCGACCGACTCCGTCGAATTTTACCTCTGGGGAGAAAACGGCGCGCTGGCTTACAGGAAGTACACCACCACCGTCATCACGAACGCGATCGGCACCCTGCCGGCCATCATCGGCTGCGAAGCCAGCCCGACCGCCTACGCGGCCGGCAACGCGCGAAAAGCCTTCATCGGAGCCGTCAACCACATGGCCGTCTGGAAACGCGCGCTGTCCTTCGCGGAAGTCAACGAAGCCTTCGGCCACCCGCAGCCGTTCTTCAGGATCGGGCTCAACAACGCGTCGGACACCGACCTGCGCATCGAATCGGAGGCGGGTGCCGAATATGCCCCCGGTGACCCGTGGCACACGATGCGTCGGGCCGTCACGGCCTCGAATCCCGAGGCAAAGCTAAAGATCCCGCTCACCAACGTGCAGACCAACCTGGACTGCGTTTTCCACCTGAAAACGCGCAACACGAGCGCGGCGGGCCAGACCGTCGACCTCAGCCTCATCGTGAATGCGACGACAAACCTGGCGCAAACAGCCGGGCAGGACCAAGATCTTTTCTGGTTCATCCCCCGCAAGACGCTGGCGGCAGGCACCAACACCTTCACACTACGCTACGTGTCGGGGACTTCCAGCTGGCTCACGTTCGACTGGATGGAGGCGGGCGGCGCCTGGCAAGTCGGCTACGACAACGGCAGCCCCTCGGAATTCGTCGTCGAGTCGCAGGCGGCCGATGATTTCTTCGTGACGGACCCAAACTGGCAGCACCTGGAGCGGGCCATCTCCCAGGGCACCGAAACCAACACCGTCCTGCACTTCGCGCTCTCGACCGAACTGCTTGCGAAATACCATTTCACGTATACGACGCGCATCCTGTCGCAGGGCCGGAACACCGGGACGATGCCGGACCCGCCCTACCCGTTCAGCATCGGCGTCAACGGCCGCGTCCTGTACCATTCGGACAGCGGCCTGCCGGACAACACGCCGGTCAAGATTCCCTTCGCGCGCGGCGACCTCCGCTCCGGCGCGAACGACATCAACCTGATGTTCAACAGCACCAACGGCTGGCTGCAATTCGACTTCCACCGGCTGGAAATCAGGCCTTGGCCTTCGGGTGCGATGCTCCGCGTGCAGTAAAGCAGCCCGGCTCAAGGCCCTTCAAAGGCACGGAAATTGCCAATTGCCTCGGAGGTCCGCAGGGCGCGGCCATAGAGCCGGATGTGCTTTACCTCACCCGCCACCCGCGCCCGGGGTGACGCCGCGACGGGGCCCAGAGCGGACGGGATCCGCCCCCAGCCGAACGGCCGCTTCTCGCCGCCGTCGCAATATCTGCCGTCCACGATCACGCCGATGACCCCCGCCGCAAAGTCGCACGTGAACACCGCGTGGTGCGTCCGGCGCGTCGCGAGGGACTCCGGATCGGCGGCCCAGACGGCGCGGCAGTCCCCATCGGACAGCTCGATCTGAACCGTCGGCTCGTTGGCGATTCTGGCCGTCGACACGCGGACCCCGCGCCGGCCGTCGGCCGTGCTGAACAGCGTGAGTCCCTCGGCCATGTTGTCGGACCGGAACGTCAGCTCGACGCTCAGGCCTCCGCCCGCCAGCGCGCCGAACGCCTCCGGCACGTCAAGGGACCGCGGCGCGCCGTTGGTGTTGGCGAATTCCGCCAGCAACCCGTTGCGGCAAACCTCGCGACGCGTTTCTTGCGACCACAAACCTTCCAGCAACGCGCGATCCGCCGCGTGGACCCGCGCCACGCTCTTCTGCGTTTCGGTGAACCAGAAACGCCCCTCCCCTTCGACGAGATCCGGATAGCTGATCCCGTTCGCCAAATTGCGGTCGTAGAAGAGCAGTTCCGGTTCCGACCAGCGGATGAAGCCGTCCGCCTTCAGCACGCCGCCCGAGATGAACACCGGATTGCGGTTGCCCCACCCGGGCACGCCATGGTTGTGATACCAGAAGAGATAGCGCCCGTCCCGCGTCTTGAAAAGCTTGGGGCATGCGCGGTTGGATTTGACGAGCCGCTGTCCCGGGCCGTACGTCATGCGTTCCGGCAGCGACCACGTGCGCCCGCCGTCCCGGCTGAAGCTCTGCGCGGGCAGCCCGTCCGTGCGGCACACGCACATCAGATCCAGGCCATTCAGAGCCGTCAGATTGTGCTCTTCCTGCGCCTCGCCGAACGCCGGATTGCGGATGCCCTTTTCGCCCTCGGGCAACAGCCGGAACCGCACGCGCGCCGCATTGCGCTCGGTCAGGATATTGTCGGAGGCGACCACCCACCCTTCGCCCCCGGAGGCGAACCATTTGGCCAGCTTGGTGAACGCGAAGAACACCGTGCCTTCCGCGGTCACCGGCTTATCGACACCCCAGAAGTGACACTGCCTGCCCTGCCACGGATTCTGCCGGTCCACGTCCGTGACACGGACCGGAATGCGGTATCGCTCCGCCGACCACGTCGCCCCGCCGTCGTCGGAGTACTTGAACGCGTACCAGCCGTGCCACGCCGACTTCACGCGGTTGGTCTGTCCGGGCAACGTCGTCACGTTGTCCCCGTTGTACGTGTAGAAGGCATAGATGCGGTCGAAGGGCGTCACGAGGCACGTGGCCCAAGAGGCTTCCGGACCCGAGGCCGGCTCGATGTCCGTCAGCGGCGACCACGTGCGCCCCTGATCCTCGCTGAAGGTCGAGACCACATGCTGGCCGGGGTTTCCCTCGCCTCCGCGCCCCGTGGTCAGCACGCACACCCAACGGCCGTCCCGCATCACCCCGACATACGGCTGGTCGCAGTAGTCCTCATCCGGAATCACGCGGCCCTTCGCGATGTCCCGCGGATCGTCGAACGACGGCCGCGGCGGACGGGGACCCGCGTCCGGAACGCTGCACAGGAACTGTTCCGGCGCCAGCGCCCCCTGCGACACGCGCCAGCAGTCCAGCAGCCCCACAAACGAGTTCGAAAGCGACTCGCGTCCGCCCAAGCTGAACCCGGCGAAACCGTGCGACCGGTCGGGTGCCGACGGATTGGCGATCACGCCCTGCGACACCCCGTCGAGGTAGAGCTCCCACATGCCGACTCCGCCGCGGCGCGGATCGTACACCAAGGCCACATGCCGCCATGCCGCATCCGCCGTGACGTCGGAATCCTGAAAAAACCGCTCCAGCTGCAACCGCCCGCCCCGGGCCACATCGCTCACGTGAAGGTGGAAACGGATCCTGCCGGCGGACTCGCGCAGCGACAGCGTCCAGCCGTTGGCGTCGTCGCGCGCGCCGGCCAAATGCCAGAAACGCTCACCCGGATCGCCCTCTGCCCTGTACCATCCCTCGACCGTGAAACTGTTGGTCAGATCACACCGCAACCCCAGTTCCGGCGCGGCCAGCAGACTGCGGCGTCCGATGTCGCCGGCCAGCCGCACGCAGCCCGCGTTCGCGCGCTCGACGCGGGCGCCGCGCCGCAGCGCCTTGGGATTAGGCACCTCCGTCACGGCCCGCTCGTCCGCGCCGGACACGCCCCCGTCCTTGCCGGGGGTCAGCGGGTAAAGCCCGTCCGTTTTACTCGCGAGATCCAACGCGCCACCGGCCAAGACATCCAGCGGCCAGTACGCCAGCGTCTGCGGCGCGTGCGCCGTCAGGAACCGCGCCGGCGGAAGCGCCTCGCCGCTGACGCGCCAGAGATCGAGCTGCCCCGCGAACACGTTGCCATCCGGACGCCCGCCGAGGTTGAAATCCGCAAATCCGTGTGTCTGCCCCGGCTTCGCGGGATTCGCCAGCGAGCCGCGCGGGCTGCCGTTCAGGAAAAGCTGCCAGCAGCCGTTGGTTTCGCGGGCGGCGTCATAAACGAGGGCCACATGCATCCAGTCGAAATCGCCCCTCACATCGGCCGCGTCGAAGAAGCGGTCGAGAACCAGTCCGTCCACCGGCGCGTTGACGTGCAGATGGAAACACGCCTTACCGGCGTTGTTTCTGAGCGAGAGCATCCAGCCGGGCCCCGCGTCACAGGCGCCGAAGAGATACCACCACGCGTCCGGAAGCGGGTCTGCGGCTTTCCTTAACCAACCTTCGACCGTGAAACTGCGGGTGATCTCCAGCGCGCGCCCCAGCCCCGGCGCGCGGAGATGCGTCCGCCCCTCGCCGCCAAACAGAACGGATCCGCGATTGCGGTGGCCGCCGCGCGTCGCCGCGGGCAGGTCCTCCCACGCGGGAACTTCTTCAAGCGGCCGTCTGAACGACCCTGCGGGGTCTCCGTTGCGCGCCTCGAAATGCCCATTTGTGCCGGCGGCATTGCGCAGATCGGTCTGTCCATCCGGGGTCGCGTCGAAACACCAAAAAGCCAACGTTTCCGCGCGCGCGCACGCCGCCAACGACCACATGCCCAGAAAAAGCCACAGACCTTTCTTCACTGTACTGCTCCTCACTGCAAGTCACGTCCCATACGGAAATGTTTTAAACATACCAAAAACGTATGGAAACGTGAACCCCCGACACGGCGGAGCAGCGGCGTTCTCTATTCCGCCAACACCGCTCTCGCGTGGCGCGAATAAACGCCGCGCGGGTCGTCGGCATACGCCCGCAGAACCGACCGGCCTTTGCCTTCGCAGTCCCCCAGCCGGACCAGCGCGCGGGCGAGCGCGATCTCGCGCAGGCACTCCGAGCGCTCCTGGTCGGCTGCCGCATTCGCATGGCCGGGAACCTCCCTCATTGCGGCGAGCGTGAAGGCCTGGCCACGGATGCCGGGCTTGTCGATCACGGCAGCCAGCGTCGGCGCGGCCGAAACATCGCCGAGCCTCTCCAGCGCCATGGCCGTGGCGCGGAAGTGCGAGAAGGCCGAATCGGCGGTCAGCGCCGCCGCCTTCTTCAGCAACGCGGGCAACGCCATTTTCGAGCGGCAGCGGCCGAGCGCGATCATGTAGCTGTCGACCCAACTCACGCTGCGCCCGAACTGGCTCATGCCTTTGAAATTCCAGCCCGCATCCCAGTCGGAGGATTCGAGCTTGGCGATCAGCGTCGCCTCGCCCAGCGGGTTTCCCATGATGCCGAGCAGGTGCGCGTAGTTCAGCTTGGCCGGCTCGCTCTCGGCCTGGCGGTAAGCCGTCTCCAGCAGCGGCATAGCCCGCAGGGGCTCCGCCAGCACCGCGGCCACCTTCTCGTAGTGGTTCGTCAAATCGGCCAGACAGCGCACCGCCTCGGCGAGTTGGTCATCCGCGATGGGATATGAATCCTGCGCCGTCAACACCGACGCGTCGAGGTTCTTGATCTCGACCAAATGCCGCTGCAGCGCCTTCACGTCAATCGCGCGGAGCGGCACGTTGGCCTTCACGGCCATGGCCGCCGCACACCCCGCCGCATAGCCCTGGTTCTGGATGTCGGGCTGCATCCGCAGCACCGGCATGGCATCGCGGTGCGCGCTCACCCCGAGGCCGATCACCAGCAGGCCGTCGAGCTTCTTCGGCAGCATCGCGCGGTACGGAAAGTTCGCCCCGAAGAATTTCTTGCGCCCGAAATCCACGACGAAGAAATTCTCATGCGTCGTGTACCCGTGCGAATCGATGTCGCTGTGGGACTGCATCACCGTGTCAGGGTAGGTGCGGCGGTTGATCACGTCCAGCGGCGTCATGTAGAAAGCGCCCACCAGCCGGCGCCGCTCGCGGCTGTTGACGTTCTGCGCCTGGTCCCACAGGGATGCGGGCAGAGACTGTCGCGAGCGCAACGCGAAATAGCAGAGGTCCGCCGCGTCGGTCTCGTCGACAAATCCGATGTCCGAGTTTGCGCCACTGGACCCCAGCCGGCGCGGCGCGTTGCCCGCGCCCTGCAGCGCGATCTCCTGCGGCTGGAGATACTCGGTCTCCTCGCCCGCCGCGGCGGCGATGTCGGCGTTGCCGGTGCCGTCGATCACGGCCTTCGCGCGGATCACGCCGCGGCGGCCGTCAGGCGCCACCACGATCACGCCAGCCAGCGTGTCGCCCTCGCGCACCGCGCCGGTCGCCAGCGTGCCGTACCAGATCTCCGCGCCGTTCGCGCGGCACTGGCGGCGGTACCACTCGGACTTGCCCATGACCTTCACTTTTGCCATTTCTTTCACGCCGGCGTCGATCTCGTCGGTGAAGCCGCAGATGTTGCCATAGTAATAGCCGCCGATCAGGCCGACCGTCTGCACGCCGCCCAGGTGGTAGAGGTATTCGCACACGATGACCTTCGCGCCCCGGCGCGCCGCCGCAATCGCCGCCGGCGCGCCGCCGGTGCCGCCCCCCACCACCAGCACGTCGCACGCAGCCAGCTCCGGCAGCGCGTGCGCCGCAGCGGGAACGCGTCGATCCGACTTGGCCACCGCGCTCACATGGATCGCCCCGGGAATGTCGGAAGCCCGCACCGTCGGGGTGCCGGAAGCGCCGGCGGTGCCGGCCAAGCCGACCCCCACGGGCGTTTCACGCGCCTTCGCCTCGGCCGCCGCCGCCCGCCCGATGCGTTCGCCGAGAACCATCGCGCGGGCCGGCTCAGAGAACGCCTGCGCCGCCGCACGGGACACATCCGCCATCGAGCCCAGCACAAAGACGTAAGGAAGCCCCTGCGGCCGGAACGCCTCCAGCGCAACGGCCGCCGCGTCAGGCCGCGCCTCCTCCGACGTAGCGCGGCCGACCAGCGGATCGGGCGGGACGAAGAAAAGCCTGTCGGAAGCATCCAGCACGCCGGAAACAAAAGTCATGTCGCGCGCCTTCTGTTCGGCCTCGGCGAAAGACGCGGGCGCCCCGTCCTTCACCGGCAGCGAGATCGCGCATTCGTAGAGGCGGCCGTCCACCTTCTCCTTGCCCATTTTCACGGGATAGAACCCGAGCGCCTCCTTCACCACCATGCCGTCCGCCTTGGGAGCTTCGGTCGCGATCACCCTGCGCGTAAAGGTGTAGTTGCCCGGCGGGAAAGGCCGGGCCCGCGCGCCCGACGCGCGGCAAAACACGGCGCGCTCGGTCGCGTCGATCACCGTCTTGGCGATCACCGCCTGGCGTCCGCTCTTGTTGGCGAGAACAGCCCCCGCGACGTGTCCCGCGACGTCACGCAGCGGCTCGGTCGCAAAACAGCCGGTAAGGAAAGACACGCCGGATTTAAGCAGCGCCTCGTCGAAGGTCTTCTTGACCTTCATGGGCGTGACCTCGGCGGCCGCTTTCGGCGCGGTGCCCGGCTCCGCCGAGGGCGCGTACAGCGCCTTGCACAGCTCAGTTTGCGGCACCGCATCATCCGACAGCCGCAGCCGCAGGGTTCCCGCGATATCGTCGCCCAGATACGGGCGCGGCGCGGCCAGAAAGACCGAGGCCCCGTCCGACGCGGCTTGCACCGCGGCCTGCACCGCGCCGCTGCCGCCCCCGATCACCAGCACGTCCACCTCTTGCAGCACGGCCAGTTCGCGGGGGCCCTCGACGACCCCCGCGCACACGCGTCCCGCCGCCAATACCAGCGCCAACCATCCTTGACGTTTCCGCATGCCGCCTCCCCTTTTTTTAGCGCGTCAGCCCAGCCGTAAACTCCAAGGCCAGCAGCGCATAGGAAGTGGCCAACACGGGATCATTCTCCCACCAGCGGTTGTTCTCGTTGGCCCATGACCCGTCAATTTTCTGGAGGCCGATGACTTTGCGCGCCAACTGCTCGCGCCAGAGGATCTCGCCTTCCGCCGCGTGTTTCGGCAACGCGTCCAGCCCGGCCGCGCTCAGCGCGCGCGCCATCACATTGAAATAGAAAAAAAGGCCCTGCTGCCCTTGGCCGGGATTCTCCTCCAGCGTCCAGAAACGCGACCCGTAATCCACGGCCGAACGCACGCGCGGGTCGCTCTTTTCCAGGCGCGCGTGCACCAGGGCCAGCAGCCCGGCGTAGGTCATGCTGCCGTAGGCGCGCAACATCACGCGGCCGTTCGCGTTGGTGACGACCCCGCCTTTGGGGTCCTGCGTGTTGTAGGCGAACCCGCCGGCCGTCTCGCCCTCGGCGTTCTGCATCTGCGACACGTATTTCAGCGCCGCGTCCCAATCGATGTCGGCCCGCTTTTCACCCGCCGGCCGCAGTTCCTCCGCCCCCTGCGTGCGCCGCATCGCGTCCATGGAAAACTGGGTGTTGTTCAGGTCGGAGTAGCGGCGCCCGGCATCCTTGTCATATCCGAAGCCGCCGGCGTGCAGGTCCCCGCCCGCGTGCTGCGAAGCGGCGATGTACGCGCGGGCCTTGAGCACAGCAGGCCCGGTCTCCCTGCGGCCGGTGGCGAACAGCGCGGCGACGCAGATCGACGTGTTGTAATTGCCGAGCGCGCCGCCCGGCCGGCCCGCCACCGGCACGTAGATTCCGCCGTCCGGCTGCTGCTTGCCGAGCAGGAACGCGACCGCCCGCCCGGCTTCAGGCGAGAACGCCTTTTCGCCCGATGCGGCGATGGACCAGAGCGGAAGAGCCGTCAGCGCCGGCATGCTCTCGTCGGACCAAGCGCCGTTCTGCTTCTGCTGTCCCTTCAGCCAGGCCACCCCTTTGCTGACGGACCGCTGAACGTCCTGCATGAGCTGCGGCGTGAGCCCTTCAGCCGAAACACCCCACGCCAGCCCCGCCACCACCGCCACCACCGTCCAAGGCGTCTTCATGGTCCGTTCTCCTTCCACACGTGCTGAAAAATTGAAATGGGAAAGGTAACACAGTCGGATCGCCGATTCAACCTGAGTTCAACGGCCGGTCTCGTCGATAACGCGAGAGTAAAAGTTGAACGTTGAGCGTTGAAAGTTACGGTCGCCCTCCGTGGGCGGCAGTCTTACCCTATTCTCGCTTCCTCATTTGAGCGGGGGCATCGTGCGCAGGGTCAGAACCGGTACTCCACCGAAAGAATGAGGTTCCGGCCCGGCTCATTGCTGCCGGAGCCATGGATGCGGTAATCCTTGTCCAGCACGTTCTCGACGCCGGCCACCAGCGACAACCCTTTCTTGACGCGCCACCCCGCCCGCAGGTCGGTCACGGCATAGCCCGGCGTGCCCCCGGGCGGGATCCGCTGGGTGTCGGTCTTGTCGGCCGCCGTCAGCCGGTCCTCGCAGTCCGAAGCCCGCTCGGCAACCTCGGCCCAGAACCGGCGGCTCTCGCTTTCCCACCGCAGCGAAGTGTACACCGTCAGCGGCATCGTCCGCACCGGCTCGCTGATCTTCTCCCCGTCGGAGCCGGTGTAGTCCGTGTACCCCTCCATCCACGTGAAGCCGCTCCGCGACAGCCAGTGGCGTCCCAGCCGCACCTCCACCTCGCTTTCGACGCCGTGAACGTATCCGTCGCCGCCGTTGAGCTTGGTGTAGTACCCGTCCGAAGCGGCCTGGCGAATGATCAGGTCATGGATGCGGGTATAAAAGTAGGCGATGTGCCACGACACGGGATCGGCCGTAAAACGCGAGCCGACCTCGCCGGTCAGATATTTCTCGGGATCAAGGTTTGTGGAGGGCGTCTCGATGTCGGTGCTGCGGCTGACATCGAACCGCGTCAGGTCCGACAGCCCCGGCGCGCGATAGGCCTGTGACACCGAGGCATACAGCCACCAGCAATCGTCGAGCGCCCGATAGGACAGGCGGGCGTGGCCTGAGAAATCGAACCAGTGCTCATCCATCGCGGCCGCCGTGTGGGGCGAGGTCTCAAAGTTTTCATAGCGCCCGATGTCCGCCCGCGCATACGTGGCCCGGCCTCCCAGCGTCAGCTCCCACCGGTCGGCGAGGTCCACGCGGTCCTGCACATACAGCGCCGCCGTGTGGTATGCCGAGTTGTCCGCGACAGGGCCTTGGATACCGACCGAGCCGAGCGTGCCGTCGGCCTGATAGCTGCGGCGGAAGCTGTCGATGCCGTCGTGCACGTATTCGACACCATACGCCCACGTCCCGATGTCCGTCTCTTTGATCATGTCTGACGACGCGCCCCACGTCTGGACATCGAACCCGTCGACGGTGCTGGTGCCGCTGCTCTTGACGACGTCTTTCGTCTCCTCCTGGCGCTGGAAGTAGACGGTGGACTGCCACTCGTCGTAAAGGGCCGTCGCCTCGCGGTCGATGTAGCGCAGGTAGGTCATCGAGCGGTCCTGGTCATAGGAATGAACCGGCTCGGTGCCGACGGCCGTGCCCTGCCAAGAAATGCCGTAGGGCGTGCGGTGCGTGCGCCACACGTCGTCCTGATCGACCGTGTAGTGCGCGAAAACCAGTTCCCGGTCGCCGCGCAGCGCGATCCTGACCTTGGCGTCGAAGTCCATCTCCTGATAGCCGGTCTTTTCCTGGCGCCCCACATGTTTGCCGCCCTCGAGATCACCGAAATCCTTGTAGGTGACCCCGAAAATTCCGGCCCACCGGTCCGATCCGTATTCGCCTTCCGCACGGCCCGTCACGGAATGTTCGGCCGAAGCGACCCGTGCGGCAAGCCGGCCGCCCCACACATCCCCCCCTCCCTCCGGCGCATATTCGGGCTCGCGCGTGAACGCCTGTACCGTGCCCCCGACCGCATCGGACCCGTACAGGGTCGATCCCGGGCCCTTCAGCACTTCAAGCGAATCGAGCGAATAGCTGTCCACCGTGTTCCAATACTGGTTGGCGCCCTCGCGGAAAACCGGCGAGTTGAGGCGGATGCCGTCCACCAGCATCAGGGTCCTGAACCCCGTGAAGCCGCGGATATAGGGCGACCCTTGCCCGTACGAGGTCTTCTGCACCATAATTCCGGTCGTCATGTCCAGCGCCTCAGGCACCGTGCGCGTCTGCGACTCGCGCAGCGTCTCTGAAGAGACCGTGTCCGCCGAAGCGGCGACGGTGTTGACAGGCTCCGCGACCCGCGACGCCGTCACGACGACGGGCGGCAGATTGGTGACCTCCGCCGCACAGAGTCCTCCGCACAGGACGGCCCAGACGAACGTTAGAAACGTGTATTTCATATGCGTTTGAACGCTGGGCGCCGCACAAGGTTCAGCCGTCTCGAAAAAAAACGCCTCGTGTTCCGCGAACCGCCCAAAACGGCGCTTGCCGAGGCCCCGCCGTTGCACTATGATGAGCACCCGAAATGCCAAATGGTACGGATGATGCTTGCAAAGCGCAAGCGGCCATTTGGTTGGTGCATGCATGGCAGGACCCTATTTAAGTTTGAGTCAGCAGCAGCGTCAGGTGATGACGCTCGCGCCGCAGCTACGCCAGTCGCTGGAGATGCTCCAGATGCCGGTGCTGGAGTTGCGTGCCGCGATCCTCAAAGAGATGGCGGTCAACCCCACGATCGAGGACGTCAAGGACCCGGTCGAGGTCACGCTCTCCACGGCCGAGCCGGAAGCGCCGCAGCAGCACGCCACCGACGAGGGGCTGGACTTCAACCCGGACGTGGACGCGATTCTGCAGCAGGACGACGAGTGGCGCGACTATTTCATGCAGGGCATGGAGAACGCGCCGTCCTCAGAGGATGCCGAGGAGAAGCGGCAGTACCTGTTCGATTCGGTCCGCCAGCAGGTGTCGCTGCAGGACCATTTGCTGGAGCAGCTCACGCTCACCGACCTTTCGGAAGAAGACCGCGAACTCGCCATCAACCTGATCGGGAACATCAACGACGACGGCTATTTCACGGGAAGCCTGCCGGACATCATCATGATCTCGGGACGCAGCGAGCGCGAGGTTCTCGCCATCCTCAAGGTCCTCCAGTCATTCGACCCGCCCGGCGTCGGTGCCCGCACCCTGCGCGAATGCCTGCTGCAGCAGCTCGAACTGGTCGAAGACTCGCCGTGGGAAGAGGAAGCGCGGCTGGTGATCGACAAACACCTGGAACGGCTTGGCGCCCACGACGAAAAGTTTCTCTGTAAAACGCTGTCGCTGACGCGTGAGGAACTCGCCCACGTCATCGCGCTGATCCGCAGCCTTAACCCCCGGCCCGGCCGCTCGTTCGAGCGCGCGGAGGTCGAGTACGTGGAGCCCGAAGTCTTTGTCGCCAAAGAGAAAGGGCACTTTGTCGCCAAGGTGGACAACGGGCAGTTGCCCCACATCCACATCAGCAAGCACTACCGCCAGCTGCTCGAAAGCAAGGAGGTCTCCTCCGAGACCAAGTCCTACATCCGCGAGCGCATCCGCGCGGGAGCCTTTCTCATCCGCAGCATCTATCAGCGCCAGGAAACGATCCGCAAGATCGCGCAGGAGATCGTCGACGCGCAGACGGCTTTCCTGACGCAAGGCGTCGAAGCGCTCCGGCCGATGACCATGGCCGAGGTGGCCACGAAAGTGGGCGTGCACGAAACCACCGTGAGCCGCACGGTGGCCAACAAGTACATGCGCACGCCGATCGGGCTCTTCGAAATGAAGTACTTCTTCACGCCGGGGCTGAAGGGCAAAGACGGCGTCTCGATCTCGAACAAATCGATTCAGGACCAGATCAAAAGACTCGTGGATGCGGAAGATCCCGCCGAACCGCTGTCGGATCAGGCGATCGAAGAGAAGCTCTCCGGGCAGGGCGTCACGGTCGCGCGGCGCACCATCGCCAAATACCGCGGCATCCTCAAAATCCCGCCCTCGCACGAACGCCGCCGCACGTGAGCGCCGCGGTGAGACCGCACGCCCGTCCCCCGCAACCCGGTCAGGCCAGGCGCGCTTTCTTTTCCGCCTGGGCTTTCTTGAGCGCCTGAAACGCGGCGATCGTGGGGCCCTTCAGGCGGTCTCTGTAGTACCCGTATGAAAGCGGCGTCCCCTCGCCCTGCTCCGCCTCCAGCACCTCGCAGTGAAAGAGGGTGTGCGTGGCCAGCTCATGCGTGAAGAGCACCTTGCAGACATACCAAGCCGCGGCGCGCTGCAGGACCGGCAGCCCGCTCTGAAACCGGTGCTCCACAAGCGGCCACTTCTGGATCTGGCGCGTGGACTGGAACCCGAAATTGGCGATCACGAACGGGTCAACATCCTCGCGCAGCACAGACACGCTGAACTCGCCGGCCGCCTTGATGCAGGCGTTCGTCAGCGTCGGGTGCTGACTGCACAAGATCACCGTCGCGGGAAACGCCGTCGCCTGGATAAACGCATCGACGATGCAACCGGCAAAGCCCCCTTCGCACCGGGCGCCCACCACGAACAGCCCACACGGGATCGCGAACAACGCCTTGTCGTCCATCACAGGTCTATTCCCCCTTACACCGGCAGCGCCGGCAACTTGAACACGTGCGAATCCTCTTCCACCGCCGTCAGAACCTCGGGCGCGGGAAACCCGTGGCGCGCACGCAGCACCGCCACCGTCTCGTCCAGAAACGATTCCGGCGTGGAGGCGCCGCTCGTGATTCCGACCGTCTCGACGGCCCGCCACTCCAGCGCCTCCATTTGAACCACCTCGCTGACCAGCACAGCCCCGGCCCCGGCCGCGCGCGCGGTCTCGACCAGCCGCTGGCTGTTGGAGCTGTTGGCAGACCCCAGCACCAGAACCCGCTGGCAGGCGCGCGCCAGCGCGCTCACGGCCTGCTGGCGGTTGCGCGTGGCGTAGCACACATCCGTGCTCGCGGGTTGCCTCAGCCCGATAAAACGCCGCTGCAGCACCGCCATCACGGCCTCCACCTGCGCCGCGCCCAGCGTGGTCTGCGTCACCACCGCGACCGGCATGCCGGCGGGCACCTCCAGCGCCTCCGCCTCCCGCGCGCTCTCCACGATCCGAACGTGCCCGGGCGCCTCGCCCGCCACGCCCGCGACCTCCTCGTGGCGGCGATGCCCGATGCAGACTACGCACGCGCCCTGTGCCGCGAAGCGCCGCACCTCGGCATGCACCTTGGCCACGAACGGGCAGGTCGCATCGATCACCCGCAGCCCGCGGGCCGCCGCCAGCCGAACCACCTCCGGCGACACGCCGTGCGCCGAGAACAGCAGTAGCGACCCCCGGGGAACCGCCGCAACATCGCTCACGAATACCATGCCGAGCGAGGCCAGGCGAGCGACGACCTGCTTGTTGTGGACGATCTCATTGAGACAATAGACCGTCTCGCCGCGGCAGCGCGCCAGAACGGCCTCGGCGGCCTCGACCGCACGCGCCACGCCCGAGCAGAAGCCGTGGGGCCGCACCACGATCAGACGTTTCGCCGCCGTCACGGCGCCTCACTCCCGAGCCCGCCCCGCTCCAAATCCGCGAGGATCTGCTCGGCCGGCGTCAGATATTTTTTGGCGCTGTTGCACGCCGCGCACGCCGGCACCACATTGCCCTTGGTGCTGGCGCCGCCGCGCGCGACCGGCACCACGTGATCCAGCGTCAGCGCGTCCGCGCCGACCTGCTTGCCGCAATAGTGGCACACGCCCGCCTGGATCTGCTGCCGCCACCAGGCGCTCTTGCGCAGCGCGCGCGCCTTCTCGCGCTCGCGCGCCACGTGCCGGTCATCTTTCCGTATGTCGATCCACTCGTTCATTCGTTCAAAGCCGCTTTAGCGCTTCCGCACTCCGCCGCGCTCATTTCCGCAGCGCGATCAGACGCTGGGCGTGGTTGTCCTCCGCGACGGCCAGCGCCGTAAAAGTCTCGCGCAAGCGCGGGATCACGCTCTTCTCCGCCAGCGTCCGGTAGAACAGCGCCATGGCGCGTTCGTGCTCGATCGCGTGCTCGACCTCTTTGGACGCCTTGACCGCGTCGTGCATGAGGTCGTCCACCGGTGGCAGCGTCCCCGCCATCGCGGCGGTGATCGGGATGTCTTTGTCCGCCCCTGCTGCCAGCGCGCTCAGCATGGCCTCGTGGTGCCAGCGCTCCTCCGCCGCCAGCCGCGCAAACACCGCCTTCTCGTCCGGATCCAACGAGCGCGCCGCCAGCGCCTCGTAGTCCTCAAAAGCCGCCTTCTCGAAAACCGCCGCCTGCTGAATCACGAAACGGCCCACCCAGCCGGTGATGTCGGAAACCCTGCGGGGCGCGGCTTCGGCTTTTTCAGCCTTGGGCAGAAAGGCCTCGCGCAGCATCAGGCAGCCGAAAACCAGGAACAGCGCGCCGCCCACGCATTTGATGTACCGCTCGTCCGGCACGAAGCGACGGATCAGGTCGCCGGCCAGCACGCCGATCGCCGTCGACGCCGCCAGCGCGATCGCGCCCGCCGCGAACACCGTCCACTTGGACGTGGACGCGGCCGACTGGCTCATCACGGCCAGCTGTGTTTTATCGCCGAGTTCGGCCAGGAATATGAGGGTAAACGTACTGAAAAACAGCGGCCAGTTCACATCGTTCTCCGTTCTGTGGAAATAGCGGCAGTATACACGTTTCCGGCCTGCCCGTGCCACCGCTTTCTCTGCGCCGGCGGGGCGGGACGGGAGACGGGGCCCGCGGCCGCGGGCCCGTGGGGCTGTTTTTCGGCTCGAAAACCTCTGTCGGGATGCGTTATCCTTGGGACTATGAATTCGGCACGTTCACCTTTTCTCACCTTAGCGCTGGTGGCGATGGTGTTTTTCCTCGCGTTCCAGCTCCTGGACAATCGCCGGCGGCGGGAGGTTCCCACGGAACCGCCGCCCCCTCTCACCAACCAGGTCGGCGCCGCCGCGCAGCCCGCGCCGCGCTTCGTGCAACCCATCCCCGAGACCGAGGCGACCGCCGTCTACAAGCGCGTCTCCCCCTCCGTCGTCGCGGTCGCCAACAACGCGCTCGTGCGCCGCGGCTTCTTCGACGTCCAGCTCTACGAGGTGCCGCAGGGCGCGGGCTCGGGCTTCGTGTGGGACAAGAAAGGCCACATCATCAGCAACTACCACGTGGTGTACCAGGCGAACACCCTGACCGTCACCTTCCCCGACGGCACCCGCTACGACGCCAAGCTCGTCGGCGTCGCGCCGGACTACGATCTGGCCGTGCTCAAGATCGACGCGCCGCCCGAAAAGCTCGTGCCGGTCGAGGCCGCCCCGTCGCGCGACCTCGAAGTCGGCCAGCAGGTCTATGCCATCGGCAACCCCTTCGGCCTCGACACCACCCTCTCGTCCGGCATCGTCAGCGCCCTCGGGCGCACCATCACCTCCATGACGGACCGCAAGATCTACGACGTGATCCAGACCGACACCGCGATCAACCCCGGCAACTCCGGCGGGCCGCTGCTGGCGGCGTGCGGACGGCTGGTCGGCGTCAACACCGCCATTCTGAGCCCGAGCGGCGCCTACGCGGGCATCGGCTTCGCGGTCCCCTCCGACACCGTCTCGCGCGTGGTACCCCAGCTGATCGGAAAGGGCCGCGTCACGCGCGCGGGCCTCGGCGTGCAGCTGCTGCCCGATCACGTCACCGAACGCGCCGACATCACCGGCGTCGTCATCTACGCCGTCTTCGACCAGACCCCCGCCGCAAAAGCGGGCCTCGAAGGCCTCGGTATCAACCGGCTCGGCGAGCTGGTCTTCGGCGACGTCATCACCGCGGTCGACGGCACCCCCGTGCGGACCATCGAAGACGTGCAGGCGATCCTCGACCCGCGCAAGCCCGGCGACCGCGTGACGCTCACGGTCACCCGCGCCGGCAAAAGCCGCGACATCGCCCTCACGCTCATCGAGGAGTCCTAGCCCGCACCCGACGCGGCGGAGTTTGCGGCCGCAAGCGGGCGCTTGACATCCGGCACCGGATTCGGGACACTTTACTCTAACTGTTTGGCTGTTTTCCGGCGGGCGTTTGTATGCTCCCCGGCTTGGAGGTTTTTGTGGAAGCGATTGAAGTGATGCGTCATAGCGCCGCCCATGTGATGGCGGCGGCGGTTTGCAGGCTATACGGCAACGTGAAGTTGGATATCGGACCCTCGACGGAGGACGGGTTCTATTACGATTTCGATATGGAGCACCGGCTCGCGCCGGAAGATTTCCCGAAGATCGAGGCGGAGATCAAGGCGATCATCAGCGCCGGGCTGCCCTTCGAGCGCCGCGAGGTTTCGCGCGCCGAGGCCGCCAAGGTTTTCGCGGGCCAGAAATATAAGCTGGAGCGCCTGGCCGACATTCCCGAAGGCGAGGCCGTCTCGCTCTACACGTGCGGCGATTTCACGGACCTGTGCCGCGGTCCGCACGTGGCCAAGACCTCGGACATCGGCGCGGTGAAGATCATGGCCGTGGCCGGGTCATATTACCGCGGCGACGAAAACAACGCGATGCTGCAGCGGCTGTACGGCATGGCCGACGTCTCGCAGGAGGCGCTCGACGCCGCGCTCGCCCGCATCGAAGAGGCAAAGAAGCGCGACCACCGCAAGCTGGGCAAAGAGCTGGAGCTGTTCAGCATCAGCGAAGACGTGGGCCCCGGCCTGGCGCACTGGCATCCCAAGGGCGCGCGCGTCCGCGTGGCCATCGAAGATTACTGGCGCCGCGAACACTTCCGCGCGGGCTACGAAATGGTGTTCACCCCGCACGTCGGCCGCGCCAAGCTGTGGGAGACCTCCGGCCACTTGGGCTTCTACCGCGAGAGCATGTTCCCCTGCATGAACGTGACCGAGGGCGAGGGCTCGCACACGACGGTCGAGCAGTACTACGTGAAGCCCATGAACTGCCCGTTCCACATCCAGATCTACAAGACCCGCCGCTATTCCTACCGCGACCTGCCGCTGCGCTGGGCGGAGATGGGCACGGTGTACCGCTACGAGAAAGAGGGCGTGCGCCACGGCCTGCTGCGCGTGCGCGGCTTCACCCAGGACGATGCGCACATCTTCTGCACCCCGGAGCAGATCGAGGGCGAAATCCGCTTCACGGTGAACTTCGCGCTGCGCATCCTGCGCCGCTTCGGGTTCAACGACATCACGGCCTACCTCTCCACGCGCCCCGAGAAGGCGGTCGGCCTGCCGGAGCGCTGGGAGCAGGCCACGCGCTCGCTCGAGAGCGCCCTCAAGGCCGAGGGCATCGCCTATCAGGTGGACGAGGGCGGCGGGGCCTTCTACGGCCCGAAGATCGACCTCAAGATCAAGGATGCGCTGGGCCGCCCCTGGCAGCTCGGCACCATCCAGTTCGATTTCAACCTGCCGGAACGCTTCAACCTCACCTACATCGGCGAGGACGGCAAGGAGCACCAGCCCTACATGGTGCACCGCGCGCTGCTGGGCAGCCTCGAGCGCTTCTTCGGCATCCTCATCGAGCACTACGGCGGGGCGTTCCCCGCGTGGCTCGCGCCGGAGCAGGTGCGCGTGCTGCCGATCACGGCGGGGCAAATCGAGTACGCGAAGGGCATCGAGGCCACGCTGCGCGAGGCGGACGTCCGCGTGACGGTCGACGCCGACAACGAGAAGCTCGGCGCGAAGATCCGCAAGGCCCAGCTCGAGAAGGTGCCCTTCATGCTGGTGGTCGGCGGACGCGACGCCGAGGCGGGCGTGGTGTCGGTCCGCAGCCGCGAGGCGGGCGACCAGGGCGCCATGACGCTCGACGCGTTCATGGAACTGCTGAAGGCCGCGCTGAAGGCATAGTGGTTTTTTGGGGTCCCGGTTTTACCGGACATGTTCAGAAACAGAAACAAGAGCCGCATCGCCGGCTCAACAGTGGAGGTGAGCTATCGCTTCGTTCATCCGTGTTAACTTCAAAATCCGTGTCCCGAATGTCCGTGTGATCAACGCCAACGGCGAAATGCTGGGGGTGATGACCACGCGCGACGCGCAACGCCTTGCCGATCAACAGGGACTCGACCTCGTGGAGGTATCCCCGAACGCCGAACCGCCGGTTTGCAAAATCATGGATTTCGGCAAGTTCCGCTATGAGGAAAGCATCAAGCGCAAGCAGGCGCGCAAGAACCAGAAGACGACGATGATCAAGGAGGTCAAGTTCCACGCCAGCGTGGACGCGAACGACCTGGGTCACAAGCTGCGTCAGATCAAAGAGTTCCTTGCCGAAGGACACAAAGTCAAGGTGACCCTCCAGTACCGCGGGCGCGAGAACGCGCACAAGGAACTGGGCATGGGCGTTGTCAACAAGGTGATCGAAGAATGCGCCTCCTGCGCGATTGTTGAGCAGTCGCCGAAACTGATCGGAAGAACGCTGGGATGCATGCTGGCGGCAAAACCCGTGAAGGCGGGTTCGGGACAGCCGTCGGCGCCGCAGCCGCCCCGGCCCGCTCCGGCCGCCCCCCGTCCGGCCCCGGTTCAGGCTCCGGTTCAGGCTCCGGTTCAGGCCCCGGCCCCGGCACCCGTTCCGCCGGCCGCCCCAACCGCGGAGTGAGGCCTTCTCAGGCGGCTCTCTTCGCGCACACCGTCCCGGCTCCGGGGCGGTGTTTTTTTTGAGGGTTCTTCATGCGGCGATGCATTCTCCATGTCGACATGGACGCATTTTTCGCGGCGGTCGAGCAGCGCGACCACCCCGAGTGGCGCGGTCAGCCGGTGATCGTCGGCGCGCCGCCCGACCAGCGCGGCGTGGTCTCCACCTGCTCGTACGAGGCGCGCGCCTTCGGCGTGCACTCCGCCATGCCCTCGCGCGAAGCCTACCGGCGCTGTCCGCAGGGGATTTTCGTCCCGCCCGACATGGCGCGGTACGATGCGGCTTCGCGCCGTGTCTTCTCGATCTTCGAGCGCTTCTCGCCGCTGATCGAACCGGTCTCGATCGACGAGGCGTTCATCGACGTGACCGGCGCGCGCACGCTGTTCGGGGAGGGCATGGCCATCGCCCAACAGATCCGCGCCGCCATCCGCGCCGAGGTGCGGCTCACCGCCTCGGTCGGCGTGGCCCACAACAAGTTTCTGGCCAAGCTCGCCAGCGAAAAGGCCAAGCCAGACGGGCTGTTTGTGGTGCCGGAAGAGCGCGAGTCGGTCGTGCGGTTCCTGGGCGCGCTGAAGGTCGGCGCGCTCTGGGGCGTGGGGAAGGTGACGGGCGAAGCGCTGGAGCGCGCGGGATTCCGGACCGTCGCGGACCTCCAGGCGGCTGATCCGGCATATCTGACCCGGCTGCTGGGCGAAAGCCTCGCGGCGCACCTGTTGGCGCTCGCGTCCGGCGAAGACGCGCGCGAGGTCGAGACCGCGTTCGAAGAAAAAAGCCTCTCGCGCGAATACACGTTTCCCGAAGACTGCCGCGACCGCGAGACCGTGCGCGAAATCCTCAAGGAACTGGCAGACGAGGTCGGCCAGCGCGTGCGCGCCCATTGTCGCTACGCGACCGTCGGCCGGCTGAAACTGCGCTGGTCGGACTTCCGCACGATCACGCGGCAGGCGCCGTTCGAGACGGCCGTGTGCGACGACTTCTCCTTCCGTGCAATGGCGATGGCGCTGTTCGACGCGGAGCGGCTGATCCAGCCGGTCCGGCTGATCGGCTTCGGCGTCAGCGGGTTCAGCGACGGGCGCAGCGAGCAGCTCTCGCTCTTCGACGACGCGCCCGAAGCCCGCGAAAAGCGCGAACGCCTCTGCCGCGCCGTGGACGCGCTGCGCGAGAAGCTCGGCGACAAGGCGCTGGGACGCTGTCCCCGTCGGGCGGAGCGTCTTCCTCCGCCCGACGGCAACGTCCACCGCCCGACGCGCTGAGGCACAGCCGCCGCGCGGTCACGCGAGCGCGCGCAACGCCGCCTCGTAGTCCGGCTCCTGCGTGATCTCCGCGACATGCTCGGTGTAGGTCACCTTGCCCGCGCCGTCGATGATCACGATCGCCCGGGACAGCAGGCCGCGCAGCGGCCCCTCGGCAATCGCCACGCCGTAGTCCATGCCGAACGCCGGAGAGCGGAACACCGAGACGGGGTGCACCTTTTCAAGCCCCTCGACCGTGCAGAAGCGGCCCGCCGCAAACGGCAGGTCGGCCGAAACGCACAGCACCGCCGTGTCGCCCAGCACGCCCGCCTCGGCGTTGAAGCGCCGGACCGACGCCGCGCACACCGGCGTGTCGATGCTCGGAAAAATATTCAGCACCACCTTTTTGCCTGCGAAATCCCCCAGCCTGACGTCCGCCAGGTCTTTGCCCGTGAGCGAAAAATCGGGAGCCTTGGCGCCGACCGCCGGCAGATCGCCCGTTGTTTTGACTGGATTGCCCTTGAAAGTTACGTGTGACATCCTCGTCTCCTTTCTCTAAAACATGCGTGGACCGCGAAAACTTAGATGAGGCTCACTTTAGCAGAAAGCGGGCGCGCCGGTCAACACCTCATCCGCGCGCCCGGCCAAACTTCCGGTTTGTTTTCGTCCCCGTTTGCGGTAAACTGAACACTTCAATTTGAAAGGTCTATCCATGAAGGTCTTAGTCACTGGCGGCGCAGGGTTTATCGGCTCGCACACGTGCGTCGAACTCCTGAACGCCGGCCACGCCGTGGCGGTCGTCGACAACCTCTGCAACAGCTGCGAAGAAAGCCTGCGCCGCGTGCAGAAAATCACCGGCCGGGCAGTCGCGTTCCACAACGCCGACATCCGCGACCGCGCCGCGCTCGGCGCCGTCTTCCAAGCCGAAGGCCGCGTCGACGCCGTGATCCACTTCGCCGCGCTCAAGGCGGTCGGCGAATCCACGCGCCTCCCGCTCGCCTACTACGGCAACAACATCACCGGCACCATCACGCTCTGCGAGGCCATGATCGCAGCCGGCTGCAAGAACATCGTTTTCAGTTCCTCCGCCACGGTCTACGGCGACCCCGCCTCTGTGCCCATCCGCGAGGACTGCCCCACGCCGGGCGCGACGAATCCCTACGGCTGGTCCAAGCTGATGATGGAGCAGATTTTCCGCGACGTCCAGAAAGCCGACCCCGCGTGGAACATCATCCTGCTGCGCTACTTCAACCCCATCGGCGCGCACCCGAGCGGACTGATCGGCGAAGACCCGGCCGGCATCCCCAACAACCTCCTGCCCTTCGTGGCGCAGGTGGCGATCGGCCGCCGCCCCAGCCTCTCCATCTACGGCAACGATTATCCGACGCCCGACGGCACGGGCGTGCGCGACTACATCCACGTGGTGGACCTCGCGGCCGGCCATCTCAAGGCCATCGACAAGCTCGCCTCCAAACCGGGCCTCGCGGTTTACAACCTCGGCACCGGCAACGGCTGCAGCGTGCTCCAAGTGGTCTCGGCCTTCGAGAAAGCCTCGGGCCGCACGATTCCTTACACGATCCAGCCGCGCCGCCCCGGCGACATCGCGGAATGCTGGGCCGACCCGTCCAAAGCCCTCAACGAGCTGGGCTGGAAGGCGGAGCGCGACCTGAGCACCATGTGCGAGGACGCGTGGCGCTGGCAGTCCCAGAACCCGAACGGTTTCGCAAAGGCGTAGAGCATGTCGGAATGGACAGACATCATCGACGGCATCGCCGATCACGTCACGCTGCTCAAAGAGCTGGGCGAGCGGACGATCGAGCTTGACCCGGGCGTGATGCAGTCCCTGGCGGCGGACGGCAAGCCGCAGGCCGCGCCGGCCCCCGCATCGGCGGCAGCCTGCCCGGAAGCGGCGGCGCCCCGCAGCCGCCCCCCAGCAGCCGCCGCCGCGCCTCTAACGACCGCGCAACCCGCGCTGTCGCCCGAAGCGCGCCGCACCGCCCTCGGCGAAATCGCGGCGCGCATCGACGCCTGCGCCGCGTGCGTCCTGCGCCAGCAGCGGACCCGCTCCGTTCCCGGCCAGGGCAACTGCAACAGCCCGGACGTCATGTTCATCGGCGAGGCGCCGGGGGCGGACGAAGACCGGCAAGGACTCGCGTTCGTGGGGGCCGCCGGACAGTTCCTGACCAAAATGATCAACGCCATGGGATATTCGCGCGACGACGTTTTCATCGCCAACATCTGCAAATGCCGCCCGCCCGGGAACCGCACGCCGCAGTCCGACGAGATGCAGACCTGCCTGCCCTTCCTGCGCGAGCAGATCCGCCTCATCCGGCCCAAAGTCATCGTGCTGCTGGGCGGCACCGCGATCAAAGGGCTGCTCGACACCCAGGTCGGCATCACCCGCATCCAGGGTCAATGGACCCGCTACGAAGGCATCCCCGTGATGCCGACCTTCCACCCCGCCTACATCCTGCGCTTCGAATCCTACGGCGACCTGGCGTCGCTGAAAAAAGCCAAGACGGAAGTCTGGCACGCCCTCAAGCTGGTGCTCGCGCAGCTCGGCAAACCCGTCCCCGCGCCCGCCGCCCAACGCTGACCCGCGCGCGCAGCGGCGATCCACCGACCCGGGGGCGCGCCGCGCCCCTTTTCTCTGCCCTCACGCGCCGTGCGCCGCGTGCCCTAAAAGCCGTCAACGCCGTTCTTCCCATCGGTTCCTGTTTTTGATAAAGTATTTGCCCTTTTCATATTGAACCAAGGACGCACGAATGGACGCAGTACCCACTTATTCGCAAATCGAATCTCAATTTCTCGGCCTGATCGAGAAAAAGCCCCTGCCGGTCGCTGACCTGCTGACGCTCATCCACACGTGCGCCGTCACCGAGAACAGCAGCAAGGCTGAAGAGTGGACCTCGATGCTCGTCCAGGAACTCATCGAGACCGCAGATTTCACGGGCCTCTACCAGGTTGTCAAAGACCGCACCGAATCGCTCGCCGCCACGCTCAAGGCCGCAGGGATCCGCGACGCGCTCAAGAAGGCCAGCAAAGACCGCCTCGTCACCGCCCTGATCGACACCGCGGGATTCGGCGATAAACCGCTCGCCGAATCCTTCCGCAGCCTCGACCTGCTGCTCGCGCTGAAGCCCGGCACGCTGGTCATCGACCCCGCCTGGGGGCTGGGCACGGTCAAGCGCCTCGACGATTTCTACAAGCGGATCACCATCGACTTCACGGGCAAGCCGAACCATGCGATGACCTTCACGGCGGCGTGCCAAACCCTCGAGCGGGCCCCGCACGACCACCTGCTCACCCTCCGCCACAACGATCCAGCCGGCATCGCCAAAATGGCGGCGGAGCAGGCGGGCGAGCTGGTGAAAAAGGCGCTGCGCAGCTTCGGCAACATGCCGGTCACCAAGATCGAAGACCTGCTCACGCGTCAGGGCTTCGTCGCCGCGGCGAATTGGAAAAGCTTCTGGGAAAGCGCCCGCAAGACCCTCAAAAACGACCCGCTGATCATCCTCCCTGCGAAACGGGCCGAATCGATCCAGCTGCTTGCGGAGGCGGAAACGTACGGCGACGAGTGGTTCGACAAACTCGCGGTGACCAAAGATCCCCTCAAGATCCTGGACGCGATCACAGACCTCGAAGCCGTCAACCGGATCGCCGGGCTGGAAGACAGCCGCCGCGGCGTGCTGGAAGACCGGCTGTGCTTCGCGATCAAAGGCGCGTACAACACCGACGCCGCCCTTTACGCCCGGCTCGCCGCCATCGTGAACCAGCTCGGCTTCCTCACGCCGCCGGCCGAGCAGCTCCGCGCGCACCTGTGGGACAAAAACCGTTACATCGAAGCCGCCGAAAACCTCCCCGTGCGCGATGTCGCGTCGATGGTCACCTTCCTGCTGGCCGAAGGCAGCCACGCCTCTGCGCACATGCTGGAAGCCCTGCCGAAAATGCCGTTCGGCCTCCTCAACGAGGTGCTGACCACGCTCAAGGAGACCCCGGAGGCTGAAGAGGCATGCCGGCATCTGCTCGCCCAGCCCAAAGCGCCGCCCACGTTGGTCAACTGGATTTTCCGTTTCCGCAAAGAGGTCAACTGGCCGTCGTTGCCGCCGCTGATCGAACTGCTGAACCATGCCATCGTGCTCGTGGAGGGCAAGCTTTCGGGCGAAGCCCTGCGCATGCAGAACAACCTCAAGCTGCTTTTCGAACAGCCGAAATGGCTGGACGCCATTTTCGAGGAGCTCGACACCGTGCAGCGCCAGCTCTTCTTCGAGCGCATCCAGGCCTCGCCGGCGTGGGATCCCTCGACCCACCGCTCGCTTCTGGGACGCATGCTCAAGCTCGACCCCGCGTTGGCCGAGCGCAAGAAAACGCTCGCCCCGCAGGCGGGCTCCGTCGTGCACTGGACCTCTTGGCGTTCGCTCGCCGAACGCCAGCTCCAGTACAAGCGCCTCGTCGAGGAAGAGCTGCCCAAAAACAGCCACGACATCGCCACCGCCCGCAGCTACGGCGACCTGCGCGAAAACTTCGAATACCAGGCCGCCAAAGATTTGCAGCGCCAGCTTCTGCAGCGCCAGGCCGAGATGCAGCTCGAGCTCAAACAGGTCAAGGGGACGGATTTCGCCGACATCCCGTGCGACAAAGTCGGCCCCGGCACAACGGTGTCGCTGCGCATGGCCGACGGCTCGTGCCGCACCTATACGATCCTCGGCGAATGGGACCGCGACGAGCACCTCAACATCATCTCCTGCAAGACCCGTCTGGCACTCAACATCGAAGGCAAGACGGTCGGTGAACCGGCCCCCATCCCCAGCCCCGCTGGCGACGAGATGGCCCGGATCGAGGCGATCCTGCCGCTGGACGAAACCATCCGCGCGTGGATCAGATTCCAGCCCGAGGAAACCGTGTGACGCGCATTTTACAGCTTGTCTTCCCTGTTTAATCGCGTATACTATCGACCCATCAAGGATGAACGTGAGAAACAGCGCTTTTTTGGAAAGAGGTGAACCATGGCCACATCAAAGAAAGATAAGCCCGGCTCTTCCCGGAGCCAGAAAGCAAACGCTAAAAATGTTTCGGCGGCGAAAGCCATGCCGAGGCCTTTAAAGGGATCCGCCAAGAAAGCGCAACCGAAGAACGCCGAACCTCTTCTCTCCAAAAAAACCGTTCAGAAATCTGTGCAACAGAAAAAAGCCGTGAAAAAAGCTCCGCCTCAGGCGAAGCCGGCCAAGAAGGTCATACCGACCGCCGCGGCGCCGAAAAAGGATCTGGTCAAGAAAACCGTGAGCAACGCAACCCTCCCCACACCGAAAACCGAGCATAAATCTGCCCCGAAAATCGTGCCGGTTGCCGAACCCAAAAAAGCCCGCCTCCAGAAACGCGACCTCGACCAGTTCAAGATCGAGCTTCTCGCCATGCGCGACCGCATCACCGGCCAGTCCGGCTCGATGCGCTCCGCCGCGCTCCAGCGCACGGACGAGATCAACCCCGAAGAGGACGGCACGGACGCTTTCATGCGGCTTCAGACGCTCGAACAGGTCAGCAGCCAGCAGCAGCTCATCGCCAACATCGACGAGGCCCTCCGCTCGATCGAGAAGGGCACGTACGGCGTCTGCGACACGTGCGGCGAACTGATCAGCAAGCCCCGCATGACCGTCCTGCCCTTCGCAAAAAACTGCATCAAGTGCCAGTCCGAGATGGAGCGCACGCCCCGTCCCGGCGGACGCAGATAAGGGGCGGCCATGCGCATCCCCCTGTTCGTCGCGCTTCTGGTCGCCGCCGACCAGCTCGCCAAACATTGGGCCGTCACCTGCCTGAAGCCGGCGGGCTCTATTCCTGTCGTCCCCGGGTTCTTCAGCCTGAGCTACGTGGAGAACCGCGGGGCCGCCTGGGGCATGCTGTCGGGGCAGCAGATCTTTCTGATCGCCTTCTCCCTGCTCACGTTCGCGTTCCTGGTCTGGAAGCGCAAGCAGCTCTTCGGGCCGCTGTGGGGCGGCGCCCTCACCCTGACGCTGATTCTGGGCGGTATCCTCGGGAACCTGATCGACCGCGTCCGCCTGAACTACGTGGTCGACTTCCTCGATTTCTTCTGGGGACAAGCCCACTTCCCCGCCTTCAACATCGCCGACGCCTCCATCTGCTGCGGGGTCTTCCTTTTCATCGCCACCCAGTGGCACCACGACAAGAAAGCCGGCGTTAAGAATTAGGATCCGGGCGGTGCCGAGAAGGACACGCCCGCGCTCCGGTTCCAACGCCTCAACCCGAACCTCTGGCTCCTGATGGCACCTTTGTCACACGCCTGGATTCTCGCCGGCGCGACCGCCACCGGCAAGACCGCCGTCGCGCAAGCGCTCGCGGAGCAGCTCGGCTGCGCCGTTCTCTCCGCCGACGCCATGCTGGTCTACCGGGGAATGGACATCGGCACCGCCAAGCCCTCGCGCGCCGAACGCGGCGCGGTCCCCTACTTCGGCATCGACCTGGTCTCGCCCGCCGAGCCCTTCAGCACCGGCCTCTGGCTCGCCGACGCCGCGCGCGCCCTGCGCGACCGCGGCGCGGCAAGCGGCTCGCCTGAAGCGCCCGGCCTCATCGTCGCCGGCGGCACCGGCCTCTACATCAAGGCGCTCACCGGCGGGCTCGACGGCGCCGCCGCCGACCCCGCAGCCCGTGCCCGCTGGCAGGCGCTCTTTGAGCGCGAAGGGCCCGACGCGCTCCGTCGCGCCCTCGACGCGCGCGCCCCCGGCGCGCTGGCCGCGCTCGCCGATCCCGCGAACCCGCGCCGCCTGATCCGCGCGCTGGAGCACATCGAGGCGCGCGGCAGCCTCCCGGAGCAGTGGAAGCGCGCCGCGCCCGCCGTCCCCGTCACCGCCCTGCGCCTGCCGCGCGAACAGCTTCACGCCCGCATCGCGCGCCGCGTCGCACAGATGTTCAGGCTCGGCCTCGTCGAAGAGGTCCAGGCCCTCCGCCGGGACTTCCCCGCCTGGTCCGCCACCGCCGCGCAGGCCATCGGCTACGCCGAGGCCTGCGCCCTGCTCGACGGCGCGCTCACCGTGCGCGCGGCGTCCGAACGCATCGTGATCCGAACGCGCCAGCTGGCGAAGCGGCAAGAGACCTGGTTCCGCCACCAGACCCGGACGGTCTGGATCGACATTGAGGATAACGACCCGCCGGAGCGTGTCGCCCGGAGGGTCCTCGACATCTGGAGGCAACATGGACCCTCACCCGTCGTGTCCCCCTGACCGCGCCGTCTATCCCGACGCGCCCTGCACGGTCAAGAATCTGCCGGAGGAGATGCGGCCGCGCGAGGAGTTCCAGCGGCGCGGGGCGGAGCACGTGCCCGACGAGATCCTGCTCGCCCTGCTCCTGCGCTCCGGCGTCCCCGGCAAAAATGTCACCGAGCTCGCGCGCGAAATCCTGCGCCGCTTCGGCGGGCTCACCGACCTCGCCAAGGCCGATTTCGCCGAGCTGCTCGGCAGCAAGATCAAAGGGCTCGGCAAGGTCAAGTGCATGGAGCTGGCCGCCGCGCTCGAACTCGGGCGGCGCGCCGCGCGGCAGGGGCCGCGCCCCGACACGCCCGCCATCCGCGAGCCCGAAGCCGTCTACCGCATCGTCAGCCCCCTCGCCCGCACACTCCAGCAGGAGATCTTCTGGGTGCTGCTGCTCGACACCAAAAACAAACTCATCGGCCAGCCCGTCGAGACCACGCGCGGCCTGCTCGACTCGAGCCCCGTGCACCCGCGCGAGGTCTTCTCCAAAGCCGTGCGCTACAGCGCCGCCTCCGTGATCCTCGCGCACAACCACCCCTCCGGCGACCCCACGCCGTCGAAAGAGGATATCGACATCACGCGCCGCCTGATCGAGGCCGCGCGCATTCTCGGCATCCGCGTCGTCGACCACCTGGTCGTCGGCAAGCCCACGCCCTCCGCGCCCGGCTACGTCAGCCTGCGCGAGAAAAACCTCGCCGCCTTCGAATGACGCGCGTTTTTTGCTTCGGCCGCCGCCGCGTTTGTCGTACACTGATTCGATTTTCTCGTTGGGCACGCATTCGGACGCTTCGGGGACGCGCCCTGGCCGACGGGAGCTGTGAATGAGCGGGACGGCACCCCGGACCGTCCGCAAACGGGAGCATTTATGAGCATCAAGATCGGCATCATCGGCGCCGGCGGCATGACCAACTACCACATCCCCGGTTTCAAAGAAGCCGGGGCGGACGTGGCGGCCATCGCCGACGTGAACACGGCCGCGGCGCAGCGCGTGGCGGACAAATTCGGCATCCCCAAGGTCTACGGCAACATCGCCGCCATGATCAAGTCCGAGAAGCTCGACGCGGTCTCGGTCATCACCCCGAACAAATTCCACAAGCCGCTCGCCATCCAGGCGCTCAAGGCCGGCCTGAGCGTCTTCTGCGAGAAGCCGCCGGCGCTCAACGCCGCCGAGATGACCGCCATGGCCGCCGCGGCGAAAAAGGCCAAAAAGACCCTGATGTTCGATTTCAACAACCGCGCCCGCCCCGAGTCCTTCGCCATGAAGGCGTATCTCGACAACGGCGCGGTCGGCCGCATCAACTCCGCGCAGGCGCTCTGGATCCGCCGCACCGGCATCCCCGGCTTCGGCGGCTGGTTCACCACCAAGGCCCTCTCCGGCGGCGGCCCGGTCATCGACCTCCTGCACATGATCGACCTCGCGCTCCACTTCATGGACTACCCGCAGCCCGAGTGGGTGCTGGCGCAGACCTTCAGCGACTTCATCTCCGACAAGGGCTTCAAGGGCCCCTGGGGCATCCCTGACGTCGCCCACGGCGTCACCGACGTGGAAGCCTCGGCGCACGGCTTCGTGCGCTTCAAGGGCGGCCAGGTGCTCTTCCTGCGCAACGCGTGGGCCGAGATGAACAAGCGCGAAGAGGTGAGCGTCACCTTCCAGGGCCAGAAGGCCGGCGGCTGCGTCAAGCGCCTCTTCGGCCGCGACGGGCTCGACGAGACCAGCATCGATTCCTGCGAGCTCTACACCCAGGAGAACGGCTGCTCGGTGAACCGCGACATCGTCACCGCCGCCGATCCCGCCATGGGCCGCGTCCGCGCCGCCAAGAACTTCGTGCTGGCCCTCGAAGGCAAGGAAAAGCCGCTCAACACGCCCGACGAGGCCGTCAAGCTCATGAAGATCATCGACGCCCTCTACGCCTCCGCCAAGAGCGGCAAGCCCGTCAAAGTGAAATAACGTTCAACTCTGAACGCTCAACACTCAACGTTCAAGGGGTACGAGCTGACTTGAGCGTTGAGCGTTAAACGCTGAGCGTTCCGGATTCGCTGACATCAACCGAGGAAATGATATTATGCTGACCAAGATCCTGCCCGCCGTGCGCGGGCTGATGGCAAAAGACAACATCCTTCCCCGCCTCGCGCGCGTCGAACCGTCGGGTCAGGAGCCCGCGATCTCCGTCCCGCCGGGTTGCGCCGATGTGCTGTGCGAGCTGCGCCGGCAGCTGCCCGCGGGCGCGACGCGCGTCACGCTCGACACGCTGGGCACCTATGAAGCCGTCTTCCCCGCCGTCTCCGGGCGCGTGGCGGGCAAGATCGCCGTCGTCACGGGCGCGGCGCAGGGCTTCGGCTTCGAGATCGCCACCGATCTCGCCAGGCAGGGCGCGTGGGTCGCCCTCGCCGACATCAACGTCGACGGCGTGAACGCCGCCGCCGCCAGAATCAACGCGGCCTGCGGACGCGAGGCCGCGATCGGCGTGGCCGTGAACGTCGCGGACGCCGACTCGCTGCGCGCGGCGCTGGAGCAGGTCGTCGGCGCCTTCGGCGGCGTGGACCTCTTTGTGGCGAACGCCGGCGTGCTGCGCGCGGGCAGCGTGAAGGACCTCTCCGTCAAAGATCTCGACTTCGTGACCAGCGTCAACTACAAGGGCTACTTCCTCTCGGTCCAGACGGTCGCGCCGATCATGGCCCTGCAGCACCAGGCCGCGCCGGGGCTGTGGTTCGACATCGTCCAGATCAACAGCAAATCCGGCCTGGTCGGCTCGAACAAAAACGGCGCCTACGCCGGCTCGAAGTTCGGCGGCATCGGGCTCACGCAGAGCTTCGCGCTGGAGCTGGTCGAGGACGGCATCAAAGTCAACTCCATCTGCCCCGGCAACTTCTACGACGGCCCGCTGTGGTCCGACCCGCAGAAAGGGCTTTTCAAGCAATACCTGGACAGCGGCAAGGTGCCGGGCGCCAAGACCTTCGCGGACGTGAAGAAATTCTACGAGGCAAAGGTGCCGATGCGCCGGGGCTGCACCACGCCCGACGTGATGAAGGCCATCTACTACCTGACGGAGCAGGCCTACGAGACGGGCCAGGCCATTCCCGTGACGGGCGGACAGGTCATGCTCGCCTAGGCGCGCACGGAAAGGGCGGGCGCATCCGATACATTGACCGATCACTTCAAGTTGGGATCAGGATTACGATTAGGAGCAAGATTAAGATGATGATGGTTCGATTTCCCTCATAATCGTAATCTTAATCTTAATCGACTCCCTCTGGCGGACTTCCTTCGCCTGACGCAAGTCAATGTAACGGATGCGCACGGAAAGGGAAGGCGTTCAAATCCGGGCTTGCATCCGTGCCGCACAAAACGGCATAATGCGCACCGCTTTCCGGGCGGTTATCTCAGTTGGTTAGAGAGTCTGGTTTACACCCAGAATGTCGGGGGTTCGAGTCCCTCACCGCCCACCAGCCTTTTGACCCCGTTTTTATTGAAAAAGCCCAATAAAAACGGGGTTTTTCGTTTATATGAATCTTCCCTGTCGCACGGTGTCCTAAAGTGCAAATCCGAGTTCAAAAACAAAAACAACGACAAAAACAGGGCACCAAAAACACCCCTGATCGAGCCCCTAAATAACGCTGAGCACCCTCTTTTTCGATCTTCGACACCCCTCGAACACCTTCCCGACTGTCACGTTTTTGTTTTTGGGGGTACAAAAACACGGTCGCCCGATCTTGTGTGAGTCGCTCCGTCAATAGGTGAAACCGGATCACCATGTCTGACGGGACACCTTCACAGCGCAGCCCCTTGTGCGGGATACTGAAATGCCCCGCGCAGAATCTCCGCGTGGTCGAAGGCGAGGTCATCGGCCGTCAGCGATAACTCGCCATGCCTGAGCGTCAGGGCATCTGGCGTTGGCCCGCGCCCCACCTCAAACCAGCGGGCATCGATCGCGTCGTCGCCGTAGACCGGGGCGGCATGCTCGACCGCGAGTTCACCGGCAAAGGCGCATGAGATGATCCAGCCTCGCGGATCACGACCGGGCTTGCTGAACACACCCACCGGACTCAGGCTTATGCCGGTCAGGCCCGTCTCTTCCTGTAATTCGCGTGCAGCGGCCTCTTCGACGCTTTCTTTGGGACGGACAAAACCGCCCGGCAACGCCCACTTGCCCATGAACGGATGCTCGCCGCGCCGGATGAGGAGAACGGAGGACACGGGATCGCTCCCTGCCCCGCCCGGATGCCGCCGCAGAACCACGATGTCGGTTGCCACCGAGGGCCGCGGATAATCGTCCATGCTGTAGGCGCTGAGGTAGACCTTCTCGCTTTCCTCACCGCTCTCCGCTGCTGCGGCCAGAGACTTGAGTTCCGCCTTCGAGCGCGCCGAGAAGAAGAGCGGGATGATCCCGTTGATGTAATCTGCGCCCCGGTTGGTCAGATACAAACGGGAGCCCTGCCACTCCATGAGCCCCTTTTCCAGCACATAGGCGATCTCTTCCTTAAAGGTGCTGTCGAAATCGGACTTGAACCGCCGCTGGAACGCCTCGCGGTCAATGAACCCGAAATAGAACGCCACCGAGACCATCTTGGCGACGCTTTCGGAAGCCGGCAAACTATAGAGGTCCTGAATCGGAAACTCGCCCCGCAGAATTTTCTCGCGATAACGCTCCAGCCGCTTGCTGGCCGCGCCCTCGTTGTACGCCAGATAATCCACGCCGAAGGACTGCGCCCCCAGCCCCATGCCGAGATATGGCGTGCCCTCGATCACGCGGCGGGTCAGATAGTCGCTCGTGCCGTAGTCGCCGGGCACCTTGCTGAAGGTGTTCTTGCCCGGATTTGCGGCATAGCCGCACTCCGTCAACACGCGATAGGCCAGGCGATACTGGCTGATGATCTTGTACAGCGACACCCCGGGGGCCTCTTTCTCGATCTTCGTCCCCTTGTACCGGTTGCGGTACAGAGTGATGTACTCCGGCTGCAGGGAGATCGCGTAGCGCAGCGTTGACTCGAACTCGTCATTCGCCTGATGCAGGAATCCGTACATGAGATCGAGGTTCAGCCGCCTGCAGCCCGCCTCACGGACGTTCTTTACGGCCTGCTCGTAAATAAGCGTCGCGCCCTCGCGCCCCAGTTCGTTGAGCAGCTTCTCAGAAACCGTCTGAATCCCCATGCTCATGCGCCGGTAGCCCATGTCAAACAGACTCTTGAGTTTTTCCGGCTCCTTCGCCGCGATCACGGGGGTCGTCTCGATGCTGAACACCACGCCATCCCGAAATTCAAATGAACCAGTGATGGCCTCGGTGATCCGCCGCACATGATCAACCGAGATTTTGGTCGGCGTGCCGCCGCCCATGTCGAAACCGACAACCGCTTTCCCCTTCAGCAAGGGCGCGTAGAGCGCGATCTCCCGAAGCAACAGGTCCACATACTCCGCCTCGGCATCTTCCGACCATTCCGGAAGCACGGTGTATTCACAGAACTTGCAGCGCACGCTGCAGAACGGGATGTGCGCATAGAGGCACACCTCATCCGCTTTCGCCCACTCGTCCCGCAAGACGTCCGCAATCCGTTCAGGCTCCCCGATCCGATACTCGCGGAACGACCCCGGCGTCAACGGATAAGCCGTATTCGCATAATGGTGATACATCAAGCCGGTATCAAAGATCTCTTGTGGGTTCATTATTTTGGACTCCCGGTGGTTGTGTCGGATGCTGGCCCAGGAAAGTCTGCTTGGAGCATTTCCAAGAACTGCTTTTCAAGCGTCGGGAGGGCGAATAGCCGAAACGGCTCAAATATTTTGGGGTTTAGACTCGGGTCAGCGGTGCAGGTAATGAAGCGGTTTTCTGCGTGGTCAAACAAACGAGTCCGATCAACCCACTTGTCGATTGAAAGTACAGTCCCAGACTTGGTCTCGAATACGTAAAACCGATCACTGACTTGAGCAACGAGGTCGAGTTGCATATCTGTCTGTTTGTCTGTGCTCGGCTCGACAAGTTTCAATTTCACATCCCAAAACAGACGATATTTCAGATGTAGCGTACTGGTGAAACATTTGAGAGTCTTGTCGATGAGGTACAGGGTGACCTCTTCGGCCCAAGCGCCATGCAAGAAACGCTTCTGCTCGCGTGTAAGCGAAGGTGTGATCTCGAAACCAGTTTGCCCTTTCGCAATAGATATCCACTTCTTTGATGCAAGCACATGGCACAGATTGTAAAGGTCATTCTTATGAGGTGCCGATAAATCTGTTGTGTCGTAGATAAACGCCGTATTCTTGTTCGCAGAAAGACTCTTGATAAACGGAACGAGCACAGACCATGAACGCCACATTTGCTTAGCAATTGCGTAGAGTTCTTCTGAGCGCTCACCATGATTGACGTCCACGATGTACAATCCATGCGCTTTGAAGAATTCTGCGAGCCTTTTCGTGATTTTAGCCTTAGCGAACTCATCTACGCGATGCTGATCACGTTCCGCCTTTAAACCTGTTCTGCGCTCATTGAGAACAGACAGCGCAAACCCAAGATGGTCAATATCTGCTTGAATTTCATCTTTAGTTCTCATTCAACACATCCCTTTTGGTGACTCACATCAGCAACCCCTTTTACTTTGATTGTCATTGCCAAGAGTTCCTCTGACGCGGAAGAACTGACATGATTAACGATTGCCAACAGAGGCACTCCTCGCTGAAGCAGCCTTGATAATTCTCTATTGCAGGATCTGGGTATGTGGCCAACCAGATGCCCAGACCATTCGACGCGTACGGCATTCTGATCGTAGGGATTTGTCGGGTCAGCAACAAGCAAGACCACGGAATCAAGCTGCGGAATCAAATCCTTCTTGTTGCACTCACCATAATGAAGCCCGACCACATTGTAGTCGCCGTCCACGTCTGGCCAACTGGACGTCTGGCTTGCCAGATCAGCAATGTCAGGGATTTGAGATGCCACGCCCTCGTTGAACAGCTTGAGTACCTGACTGCACGTTATATCTTCGTTTCTCACTGGCCTTTCTAATGTTATGCCTTGCCATGACTTACATCGGCTGAAAGCCACATATGCTTGCCCAGAGTCAAAAGTGCCATGCCCGAAATCAATATGTACTCTATCTAAGGTCTTTCCCTGTGCTTTATGAATCGTCACCGCCCAAGCCAGCATCAATGGAAATTGTTGATATTGCCCCGTCACATTTGTTTCTATGCGAGAACTACCGCTGTCCAGACGATACGCGTAGTTTTTCCAAGACACGACCGACACTTCACAGACATTGCCAGGACGATCAGTCAGAAGTTCAACGCGAATTATGCTTCCATCTATGGATAACACTCGACCAAGAGAACCGTTGACCCACCTCTTAGCTTCATCGTTTTTTGTAAACATCACCTGCGCGCCTGGTTTGAGAACAAGTCGCATCGGCGAAGGCAACCGAGCATCCTCAATGGCGAAAGTTCCTTGGGCCTGTCCCACAAAGACATGATCAGGGGCGGGCAGTTTTGCCAATTCCAAGTCATTCTTTGCGTCAACAATCGCATTTGTCGTTGCCAAAGTTACAGCATTCGGTATCGGTGGACGCCCGAAGCAACGCCCATTCAAGTTCCTAACGACGTGGTCACTATCCTCTGCTATCCGGATTTTGTTTAGTAAATCAATAAAGTCGGCATCGCATTGACGGTAGATACGAGTAAGTTCAATCGGCACAATGTTCACCGCGCTCAGACATTTTGCGGAGAAGAAGAACGGAGACTGGTAACCCAATGCCGTCAGTGCCCTGCCCTCATCGCGTGTAACGACTGGTGGCAACTGAAAAACATCCCCAAGCATGACAACCTGCGTGCCGCCAAACAGGCAATTGTCTTTTTTTCCATTTTTATTCAAGAACCAATTGATGCCATCTAGAAGATCTGCGCGCACCATAGAAATTTCATCTATGATCAAGATGTCGATGTGTTTGTAAAGATTCCTCCCAGAAACAGTCACAATGTCCTGTTGCTGGATGAGAGTCGGCGGAAAACGGAAAAAGGAATTGATCGTGACGCCTTTCGCATTCAGAGCCGCAACACCCGTCGGAGCGACGACCACTATGTTTTTTGAGGAGAACACCCCCTTCAAATATCGAATCAGCGTTGATTTACCTGTGCCAGCCTTTCCCATAACGAGAACAGGCGATATTCCCAGTTCCAGCAAACGCTTGACAGCAAGATACTCCGAAGTGACCTCTATGTCATCAATCGATTCTTGCTCCAAGCGGTCTTTTGTATACGCACGAGCGATAGCGATGTTGGCCAATTGACCGACGGTCTGAGATCCAGCCTCCTTACACCCCTTGCACAGAAGACCACCCATCGGGGCACCGCTCATTTGTTTCCTGCAATTAGGGCATTCGGCTTGTGCCCTATATAGCACACCTGACCAGGTACAGGCGCAGTTGTGCTTGTAACAACGGTACTTGATTTCACATGTGATATCTCGTCCGCAATTTGAACAAACGACCCCAGACATAATTCACCCCACAATACTCACCCTATTTCCATCGTCACAAAACCAAAAAAGGGAGCTCCTTGCTTTGCCTTTTGAAAGGCAAGAAGGCGCCAAAAAAGCCCCTGACGCACCAAATTGGCCGGACAACCGATGTGCGCGACACCTTGACCAGACTCAACATCATATCTACACCATACAGATTCCCGTACTGGACATCAAGCCAGTTCACCTTCACCTCGTCATTGCTAATGTACAACGCGCCCTTCATCCCGAGCTTGAGTGTATGTCCAAATTGCCTTGAACTAAAAGGTACTACTATGTTAATGTCTAAAAATGGGTTTTTGTATTCATTAAAGCGACAAGTTTACAACGCCGGTTTCGGGCAAGGAGGAGACTTTGTACCTATTTTTTGACACTGAGACCACTGGCATACCACGCAATTACAAGGCGCCAGTGACTGACTTGGATAATTGGCCTCGTCTTGTTCAAATTGCATGGCTAGTGTCTGATGTCAACGCGAACGAGATAACCTCCTCGTGCCACATCGTAAAACCAGATGGGTTCACCATTCCGGAGGATGCGGCAAGGGTTCACGGCATTACCACAGAAAGAGCATTAACAGATGGCATTGCTTTGCAGAACGTCTTGGACGAACTAATCCCGCACCTGCAGAGAGCAACTGTACTCGTTGCCCACAATATGCAATTCGACGAAAAGATCCTTGGTGCCGAACTTTTGCGTATGGGTCATCCGAATGTTCTATTGGCAAAACAGCGGGTTTGCACGATGCAGTCTTCAACCAACTACTGCCAATTACCCGGTCGATATGGCTACAAATGGCCTACTCTGCAAGAACTTCACGACGTGCTTTTCAACCAATCATTTGGGGATGCGCATAACGCTTTAGCAGACGTACGCGCATGCGCACGCTGCTTCCACGAGCTGCGCACGCGACGTGTCATGTACTAGTCCTGCCGATAAAACCGCGAACTCGGTTTTCGTCTACATTATTGGCAAGCGAATCGGTTTAGAAAAACCATGTCGGTTGACTTTGTGTTTAACAGCTAGCACCTCCACGCCGGCAGCGAGAGCGCGATCAAGAGCTCGGGTAAGCACGGCGTCATAAGCGCGATCAAAGGAGAAGCAGTCAACGTCTCCCCGCTGGACAAGGAAGAGCAGAACCGCCCGATGACCGGCTTTGGCTTTGTTTGCGAGCAGTTTCAATTGAGTCAGGGTGCGAAGAGTTTTAGAGTCGGGATAACGGGCGCACGTGCCGGAAACAACCGTAGCACTTTTAACTTCGAGATAGCATTGTCCTTTTGTATTTGAAAGGTGAAAGTCTAACCTTGAACCTGTTTTCTCTCGCGGTTCTTTAGCCATGATACTGTAGTGCTCAAGGCCCGGCAGACAGTTTTCAAGGAGCGCTTTCTCGACAAGACGGTTAGCAAGATGGGTATCTGTGCCCACCCAGTGGCGGCCAAGCTTGATTGCACGCCAGGTGTAGCGTCTTTTTCGTATTGCGTTTGTACTCTCCCAAAGCAAAATCGGACTGCCGACTTTGAGGCAGTCCTTGAACGAACCGGGATTCGCGCAATAGACCAGCGTCTTTGAACCGTCCTTAAGGCGGGCCTCAACTAAAAAGCGTTGAGGCCGCCCAAGAAAGGTGGCATAGATTGTCGGTTCTGAAAATGGAAAGAAGCGATTCACTTTTTCTATCGTTTAATGCTGCATGTCGTCCAAGAATTCGGACGCTGGTGAGGTGGCGGTGACGAGGAGATGGTCGCGGGCGCGGGTGCAGGCAACATAGAGCAAATGGCGTTCTGTGTCGTACACGTCTTGGAGATCGGCGTCATCCCCTACTGTTTCGATGCGCTCCTGTAGGGGGATCACTTCGTCATCACACGCCATAACGACCACAGCGCGGAATTCCAGGCCCTTGGCGAGGTGCATCGTGCAGAGCGAAAGGTGGCCGGTGGTCGTGTCAACATGATCATCGAGCACCTTGTAGTGTATCCCTGCTGCTTTGACCGCGGCACGGGCACGTTCGATTTGAGCCGGGGAACGGACGAAGATCCCGCATTCGTGGGGAGCCATGCCGTCTTTGATCCGCTCGGTCAGCCACTGGCTGACAGCCTCGATTTCCTGGTCTTCGGTGTCGAGAATTCTGATTTCTGGATCGGGGCCGTTGAAGACCGAGACGGCGTCGCTCCTGACTTCGACATTGCCATCGGCATCGGAGACCTCGGGGCCAAGCAGACGATCTGCCTGTCTGCGGATCTGGTGCGAGGTGCGGTAGTTGACGCGCAACGTGCGGGAACGTCCCCGCACATCGACACCTAGTGACTTCCACGAGAAGGGCTGCTGGAAGATCCGCTGGCCGAGATCGCCCGCAAAAAAGAGCGCGTTGGGCCGGTTGCCTCCCAAGGCGGCGAAGAAACGGACGTGCGCGATGCTGATGTCCTGCGCCTCATCGACAACGACAAAATCGAATGCCGGGGTCTTGCATTTGGCGACAGCGGCGGCCAATCGGCTGAACAGGCCGGCCTCGGTCAGCAGGTTCTTTTGGGATAACCCGGCTCGGACGTGCTCGAAGATGGCCCAGAGGGTGGCGCGGGCGAGTTCGGTTAGTCGCGTCTTTCTGCCCAACCGGACCACGTCGCGATAGGCCTCCCAACTTTCCAATTGCCAGGCGTCAACCACCTGCTCCCACTCGGTGAGCAGAAAATGGGCGCTGAAGGAATGGCCTCCGACGGTTTTCGAGGCCTCGGCCAAGAGAGCGCTGATCGTGTCGCGCGACGCAAGGCTGACGGGGCCGACCTGCGACTTGTAAAGGCGCTTGCCGATGGCGGGAAGCGCGTACACATCCAATCGTTCGGCCAGACGCGGCTCATTGCTCACCAGCCGCTTGAGGCGCGTGCGCAGCGCGTTGGCCAAGGTTTCGGAAAAGGTGGTCAACAGGACTCGGGCTTCGGGTCGGGTGCGGGCCAGTAAGACGGCGCGGTGCAGGGCCACGATGGTTTTGCCGGTGCCTGCGGAGCCGGAGACACGCGCGGGGCCGTTGTAATCCTTCTCCACCCATTGCCGCTGCTCGGGATGCAGAAAGACGGTCCACTTCTCCCAGGGGAAGTCGAGGGCGCGCTGCAGCTCCTCCACGTTGGTCATCACGCGGAAGCGGCGTTGCGCATCGGGATGGTCGAACGGGTTCGCGTCCGGCGTGACCGGCTGCGGCAGGCGCGGCTTGCCGCCCGTGGCGAGTTCCAACAGCGCCTCGGCCGCCTCGGCAGGCAGATGATCGGACAACGTCAGCAGGGATGCCTCTGTGGCCTTACGCACGTCGGGCAACCACTCCTGCGGCACACCGTAGCCTAAAAGATCGGCTTCCGCGACATGGGCAAAAAGCGGCAGCGCGGCGACCGGTTTTTGCGGGGTCTCGACATAGACAGGCAGCAGAATCTCTTGAACGGTCTCGCGGATCTCCACCAACTGGGCCGCGCCGGTGTTCGGGTGGGTTTCCAGTTTACGGCGCTGCGCCCACTCATAAGCCTTGTCGTGGTGATCCACATAACAGAGGAGCAGGCTGCCTGCGGTCTTATGGACGATCAGGCGCAGATCGGCCGTCACCCGCACCGACCAAAAATTCTTATCACGCGCCTTGTCCAACTTATGGAAACTCATGCCGGGGCTGGCCGGATTGAGCTGCAGGTCAAAGGCCGTGGTCTTGACGGCTTTCTGCTCCTCACCCGTGAGGCGGGAGAGACTGTCTGTAAAGGTCTCGGCGATAAGGAAGTTCATAGACTATGTGTTACTTTGACTCCGTCCCGTTACGGCTTGGCAGTAGCTTGAAGGAGGATGGCACTTCTTGCCTCGAATTTGGTTCGCAAAGCATCCAGAGTCTTCGGAGTGGGCGACTGGATGTCCCTGTCACCGATGAAGCATTGAAGGTGTTCTTCAAAGAAACGTTGTGCAGACCTGTTATATAATTGCAGAGGTTCAAGGGTCGTTCCGACAATCGCCAAGGCAGAAACAACACGGACTCCATTTTGCCCATAAAGAAAGACAAAAGAATCAGGACTCAAATCTAACATTTTCTCGCATTGTTGTTTCAGCTCAGTCAAATCACCTGCGCTACCGTTTCTGATAAATTTTGCCTGAGCAAGAAATCCTTTAGATACACTGAATTCCGGAAGGCTTATATTCAAAACTCCCATAAAATCAGCACCGTATTTCGACTCTTGTGATCCACGGCCTCGATCGGTCAACGTCTTGGCTCGCCAGCAGATCCCCTTCACACAATAGTCAGCCAAAGACATCTCAATAGCACCCAGCATCCGATCGGTCATTGCCGGTTCTTGCTCCACACGACCGTCTCTAAGAGCTTCGACCGAATGGTTAATCGCGTCTGCAATATGTGTAGCCGCTTTTCTTACTGCGTGGTAGTACGTGATCATTTAGAACTCTCCTAGTATGCGACATATCGATGGTGCAACTCACGAATTCAGTTGCCGACAGTTTGTCGAGGGAACACCGGCTTGTTGTAATAGCGTATACAGATCGCCGATGTTACTTTTACTCTGGGCTTGCCGTCCCCAGCGACCATCTCTAACGTCAGCATACGTAAAGATAACACGGGCGATTGCGCGCGAGAACGCGACAAAGAAACTGCGTTTCTCTTCATCGGCTTGACTCGTAAATGACCACCATTGCGAATCTTCTAAACCAAGGAAAATAACAGTATGAAACTCCAGCCCTTTGCTCTTATGGATTGTCATTGCAGGAACGATGTTGACGCCCATAAGAGCATTTACCGCCTCACGCGGGCTTCCGCATTCTACTTCTGCTCCCTTCAAAGCCGCAGAGAACGCTTTGACAATGTCAGCCAAAAAAGACCCGTTTCCATACTGACGATATGCTGATTTGAACACTTCACCTCCAATTAACGCCAGCAACTGTTCTGGCAAATCGCTGATCGAAGTCCCAGAAGCAACAGCATCCTTTGCATAGCGAAGTAATCGATTGGCCATCCGGTCAGTTTCACCACCATCGTTGTTTTCGTCTAGCCCAAGTAAGGAAGCAATTTCGCGTGTAAGCATACTCCATGCGTTAGGATCACGTGGCCGAGTCGCCAACTGAAATATCGCGAGCAACCACTTAACAACTGGTTCTGCAAGCAAGTCTTGTAATGCCGATTCGTCACGCAACTTGACACCTCTAGTTGTCAACGCTGTTTTCAACGGCACTATCATATTACCCGTGAGTTGACGAGAGAGGATGCAGAAGTCTCGTGCATTCATTCCGTCTTCTCTGATAGCCTTCTCGATTAGAGTAGCGAGGTAATCTGCTTCTTGCTCTGGGGTGCAAAACTCCAAAAGACGGCAACTCCCATCCATTACTTTTGTGGCTGTCGCAACTGGCGTTCCGGCCTCTACAGCCTGCGCGATAATGTGCTGCATACGCACCAACTCAGGTGCAGACCGATAATTCCTCAGAAGGTTGTGAGATTCTGCCTGAAAATCCTCTTTATAGGCTTCGAAAACATCACTTTTAGCTCCAGCCCATAACATAATCCGCTGCTTGACGTCTCCGACGGCTGTTATGTTAGCTGCTGAGCCAAGAAATGCAGACCGGACTAAATCATACTGAGCAGCAGTGGTATCTTGAAACTCGTCAATGAAAACAAAAGCATAGGTCGCACGTAATGCAGCTGTTATTTTGACATTTTCTCGAAGTAGAAACGCAGCGAGTCGGTTTAACATTGGAAAGGACAGGCTAGGCGTTCCCTCTGGCAGCACCAACTGCCGCCTCCACCACAAAAGACCCCAATGCTTTAATATTGGGTGAATTGCAGCATCTACGTATGGCAACACTTGTCCGTGTGCCATCAAATCAAAGCACCTTCGAATTCTTTCGTTTGATTGCGCTTGCAAGTCAATATGCGTTTGACCGTTAGGGAAACCTGCGCTGGTTAGCCAGTCACGCATTTCATCAGTTCTTAAGCCGCCGGTCGCTATTTCGTATCCTCTCCTTGGCTTCCAATCATTAGGAAGCGCGGGCAAAAAACGATCCACAATACTCTTTGCAAAAGCATCAAGTGTAAACGAATCGAACCGGTTGGCATATTCGCCGCATCGTTTCTCCACTCGGTCGTTGAGATTTTTTGCCGCGTCACGCTTGAAAGAGATCGCCAATATTCGCCGCGGATAAGGGCAGACCCCCGTTTCAAGTAAATAGCAAGCCCGTTGAGCCAACAGTTCAGTCTTGCCAGCACCCGGTCCAGCGCTGACAAGAATGTTGCGTGTTGATCTAACTACCGTATCAGCTACTGGCTCCAAAGAATCAACACCCTTTGGCATCCACACATCTTGATGCACAAGCCTCATACGCAAGGATTCCTATACTGAAACGAGCGCACTGGCACGTGCGAGCAATTGTTTTAAGTACAGTGGCGCATTCGCTTTAAACGACGCATCGTTGATGGCAAGCGAGGCTCTCATATGCGCAACAGGCTTTGAACCGTCAATGAAGAGATATTTATACCACGCGAAAATCTCTTGCTGAGCGGAAGTGTATGTTGAACCAAGTTTTTCCGCAGGCTTCTCGGGATCTGATGCCAACACCTGATACATCCTTTGAATGATGGCGGTTTGATATTTTGGGTCCTTGCTATCAGGCAACCGCGGACCACCTTTATCTGGTGCGAGCGCTTTATAGACGTCAGGGAAGGACTCTAACATAGCGAAGTCCACATCAAGCGGCGAACTGAAGAACACCTCGAAATTATCCTGAAAGTACTTCAACCACGCATCGAGCGAAGCCACCTCGCTGTCAGCTTTATTGCTGAAATCGGCATACTCCTCAGAATCAAGACGCTTAATTGCACCGCCTACGATTTGAAACTTCAACCTCTCGCTTCCGTTCCCATACCTAGAAACAAGTTGATCTCGCACATACTGAATCCTCCCCCAGCCCGCTCCTTCTTTTTCCCGGTCGAGATCTAGCAAAGTTATGAAAGGTATTTTTAACGCGTGAAGTAGCCGCCAGAAATGGTTAACATGCCTCCCCCCCAGTGGCACAACGGAAATGAAGTGTGTATCCAATGGCATTTCATTTGCCTCAAACAGACGCCGAAGAATGATTTGCTCAGAGGCTCCTTCGCCAAGAATTACCAGCCGCGCGAAATATAGTTCTGGAAAACCTCGTATTGCCTCGCGCACATATTTGAAGTCCTCCTCGGTCTTATTGGCAGGCAAGGGAATTGGAATCACTTGCGATGCTTGCGTTGCCTCATGGCCAAGAAAATAACGAACATTATCAGGTTCAACGCGTCCGAGGATCGATGGAGAATGGCTCGATATCAGAACTTGTGCTCGTGGATTAACAGCGATCTTCGCGAATTCAGATACAACTTGCCCTAAATACTGCGGTGACAAATGGTTCTCAGGTTCCTCGACAGCAAATAGTGTCAGTAATGGGAGTCGGTCGGAAATATCCGGCTTGAAACCACTTCCAACCTCTCTATTCCTCAACAGTTCCTCAACGTGAAATAGACCTAAGGAAAGTGACAATGAAAATAGTGACCGAAGTCCGTCGCTCAATTCGTGCGTTGCCATCGATCTGCCGCTTTCCGCAGGCCGAAACATAGGTACTAATAGTTTCACAAGAGACGAAGGCTCTTCTTCAAGTGCTTGGAATGATACAGCACTTGCGACCTTTCCCTTGTAAAACCCATTCCAAGCATCCTGCATCTTCGTGTTGATCGTCTGAATACCGGTCAGCGCCGTTACAGCGGCATCTAATTCGCCAAGTTTTGTTTTAATGGCAGTGTCAGCACCATCCCAAGCTAAGGCATCCATTAGGCGGCCAAAGGAAGTTGCGGTTGTGGCTTTAATTTGCTGGTTGGGGTCACGGGTTGCGGGGACGTAGATGACGCGGATTTTAGCTCGGTCGCCTGCTTGTACGCGAAGGCGTTGCGCATCTTCTACAACTTCACCATTTGTTAGTATCCATGATATTGTCTGTTCAACGTCTCCGAACGGTGTCCCGTCATTCGTCCAAGTAGCCTCAAGGCGAATGCGGCAATATGGTGTAGCACCAGGCGCATTCACAATCATTTGCTTGAAAACTTCTGGAATTGTATCGGCAGATCCAAGATCCCCTTCAAGTTCAGGAAAATCGATCCGTGCTTCTATGAGCAATTCGCGTGAAGTTTTTGCACCTATATCCTCGTCAAGCGCTAAATGAAAATCTGAGGAGACAACTTGTCGCTGCCCATTGGTCTCACCAAACAATCGAGCAAGCGCAATCATCGCCGCTGTTTTGCCAGAGGCATTGGGACCCACGAAACAAGTGAGGTTATCCAACTCGATGTTTTGGCCTATTGAATCGAAACAGCGAAAGCCACGAATGGTTACTGACTTGAGTTTCATAAGATTGAACGCCTCTACACCTTGAACACCTTCATCACCTCGTCGCCGAGGTGGTTGATGACTTTGACGGCGATGCGGCCGGAAAGGGGTTTGGAGAAGGGACGCGAGGTGTCGCTGTTGAGCGTGGCCCAGGCGTCTTCGTTGATCTCAGCCTTGAGGGTGGTCTTGAGGGCGCTGTAGGGATCGTTCGCACCGAGAAAGTAGGCATGCCGCACAAAGAAGCTCTCGCCGTTGTAGTCAGTGTCGATGAACCAACAGGCGATGCCTTCCGCGCCGTCGCTGCGGACCTCGCCGGTGTTGGGGTGGAAAACATCCACGCCGTTGACCTTCACGCGCATCTGGCCGTCCTTCTCGGGAAGAAGGGCGATGTCGGGTTCGCCGAAGATGACAAAGAGGTTGCCCTTGCCGGTATTCTTGAGGTCGGCGGCCATGTGCAGGTCGGCGTTCATCCGGGCTTTGAGAATCGCAATGCGCCCGAGTTTGCTGAACTCCGTAGCGTGAGCCTCGAAGTTGAAGGCGCAAGCGATGAGCACGTCAAAATTGGCGTCCCCGGCTTCGCGTGCGGCTTCAACGAGGTCAGGGCGCGAAACGGTGCCGAACTCGGGGCCAATGAAGATACCCGCGCGTTTCTCGGAAGCTCCTTCCATGTATTTGCCTTCGGCGCAGATATAGGCACCGGGCCAAGGGATGAGGCCTGTGAAGGTGATTTTGTCCTCTTTGTGGGCTTGCTGCACACCGGCGACTTTGAGGTTTTCCAGAATCATCTGAACGAAACCCTGTCCTTCGCCGTAGTCCGCGCTGGCCTCCTTGGCGGAGTCAATCAACTCGTCGTGCTCGTCCACGCCCAGCACGCGGTGGGGCGAGAGACTCTCGACTGTGAAGGGCCCTGCTACGCGGACTCGCTTCTTGTCATCGTAGGGTTTGTCGTAGAGATATTCGAACTCAGCCTTGGCGGCGATGGATTTGTCGATCTCCTGCTGACGCGCGATGCGGACATCCCAGTAGGCAGTCAGCAGTTCGGCAATCGGCTTTGGACAGTTGGGAGGACTTTCGCGAGGGATCTCCCACTCCTGCCAATTCTGCTTGAGCACGGCGTTCAGCTTTTCGTGCAGCGGTTCCAGTTTCGCCTGCCATTTTTCCCAAATAACATCGATTTCGGCGTTATTGGCGATAGCTCCAAGTGTTATGCGCGGCACGCGCTCGTATACAAAGCCTTGGCGGATGTTGCCTCGCACAGGTTGTGATGATGGCGCAGTACGGGTGACTTCAGCTTCCTTGAACTGACCATCGCGGGAATCCGCCAGTAGATAATATGGATACCGAGCACCCATGATGCGGGCGCGGGCCAAAGCCAATGCAACACGTGAGGTGTCAATGGTGATCCAGCGCCTTCCCCATTGTTCAGCGACTGTGGCGGTTGTGCCTGAACCACATGTTGGATCGAGCACCAGATCGCCAGGGTCACTTGTCATCAGCATGCACCGCATAATGATCTTGTCATGTGTTTGTACGACATATGTTTTTGTATCCGAAAAACCCGCCGCCGTGTCAGTCCATGTATTTTCCATTTGACGCATAGGTGCATCGTCAAAATACTGCCGAAAGTACGTTGACTCCCCAAGATTAAAAAGACGTGCCGCTCTAATCAACCGCTTCATTCCAGTGGAGTTTGTTCGCCAGCTCTTTCTGCCTTTTGAAAGAACAGTTTGTCCTTGGAAGTCAAAATCGTAGATGCAGGTTGGCGTATAGCCTGAAGATTTTAAATCAGAGCGTTTGAAAATGCGGAACGAGTCCTTGGGAGTTTCACTCAATTTCGAGTAGTGACCGGAACCATCATCCTTGAAACAGAACTCCGGCTCATCCTCCATCGGCCGTGGAAGTTGAACGTTGCGATACTTTAAAACTTCCTTTGATTTGGCAAACCAGAGAACGTAGTCGTAAACGTTAGAAAGTCCGCGTGAACCGAGAGGTGTCAGGGCACGGTACTGAATCTGAGAAACGAAGTTCTCTGGTCTAAACACCTCATCAAGCAAAGATCTAACCCGATGGACGTTTTCATCGCCGATTTGCACGAAGATGGAGCCACTATCGTTAAGGAGATCGCGGGCGACCGTAAGACGGTCGCGAAGGTAAGTCATATATGAGTGGAGACCATCGCGCCAAGTATCTCGGAATGCTTTGACCTGTTCGGGCTCGCGAGTGATGTGCTCCGTGTTGCCATCCTTGACGTCGCGGCTGGTGGTTGACCATTGAAAGTTGGAATTGAACTTGATGCCATAGGGCGGGTCGAGGTAGATGCACTGGACCTTGCCGCGCAGGCCTTCGCGCTCGGCGAGGCTGGCCATGACCTGTAAGCTGTCGCCGAGGATCATTCGGTTGGTCCAGTTCTGGTCATGCTGATAGAAGTCGGTCTTGTCCGCGCCCTCGGGGATGCCGTTGAAGTCGGCAAAGAGGTCGAGGGAGAGTTGCTGGTCGGCGGCCTTGCGCTCGGCTTTCGTCATGCGTAGGAGGTCATCGATGAGGACCTTGGGGTGGACCTTCTCCTGAATGTAGAGCGGCGGGGCGTGGACCACGAGGTCGGACCAGTCCTGCTCGTCCTTGCCGCGCCAGACAAGCTGGGGGTCGAGGTCGCGGTTGCGGCGCTCGTAGGCAAGGCGCACGGGCGACTGCTCGCCGGCCTTGAGGACGGACTGGTATTCCGCAGTGGGGATGTTCTTGCGGGTGGCGTCCTCGTGGGTGAGGGTTTCTACGGTCTTGGGTGGTGCGGGTTGCTTAGCCATAATATCACGCAATCGTGGTTGAGAGACCGCTGTCGCGGGCGATCTCCTCACTGAGTTCTTCACCTTCTTCGGCGACAGCAGCAGCTTCGTTGACAATAGAATGACCGGTGGCGTGGCCAATGAGCTTTAGGAGCGCCTTACGCCGTTCTTCCATAAACGACACAAAATCATCGGCACGCAGGTGTTTCGGCGAAACACAATGCGAGGAGAGGTAGCTGTCGAGTTCAGCCGAAGGAATCGGCGGAACATCGATTTGACCAGCCGTGTTCATTTTGCCCTGTTCAAGCTTCGCTAAGTACTTAGAAGGGGCGACTCCGCCGACAATCCTATTGGTGCGATAACTAAGGGGTGTTTTGTTGATAACCGTGTCGTAGATTTTCACGTCGATCTTTTGACTCTCGCACCAGTCTTGCGGGAAAATATGGTGGATGTCCACATCCTCATCAAAGAACACGGTAAGGTCGTAACCCTGGCCACTGCGCCAGTCTTTTGCACCGTGCCGCATGAGCAGCGCGTGAATACCCTTGTAGGCCGCAGAAAGGCGAGTCCGCATCGTCTGCAGGCGTTCGGCCCTGAAGACACCTTCTTTGACTGTAGAAGGCTCTGGGCCACCATCGAGCCAAGCAGGCACTTCAACGATATCCTTGGCAAAACGACTTTCTACGGCACCACCGTATAATTCACCGAAGATGCCACACCAGAACCATTGGGCGATTTTGGCCATGTTCCCGGCATGTTCAGCTTTGTCGCCGATTTCCGAGAAAATGGCGGCGAGGGGAACCAACTGTGTCTGATAGGGAAGGTCGATCACCCGATGAATGTGCTGCTGACGAAGGAATTTCGCCACACGCATGAAGCCGTGCTCCACGCTTTCCTTGTATGTGAGGTAGGCCTCCAGCGGCAAATCGAGCAAAGATTGACGGGTGGCACGCACGGCCGGGAGTTCACTTTCTTTGACCCCGCTGGCAGCCATGTCTTCCTTGATTTTTTTTGTATGCCGCAACGCAATCGCCTGCAAGACGTCGGTACTCGCGATTTTCGAAAGTACTCCAACGGTCTGGCCTGCGGCGCGTCCGAATTCAACAAGCCGAGTTTGCAACCCCTTTTCGCCCCTGGCTCCAAGCCAGTCATCCCGGAGCTTGTGCCCCCGTGCGGCATACATAGCGGTGAGAAGCTCAAAGGCGTCCAGCGGCTTACCGCCTGTGTTCACCTTTTCAAACACGAGGCAAACAGCTTCATGCGACGTGTCATGCGCGAGCGTGATGACCGGGACCTGGTAATATTTGAAATTCGCCAAGACTTCATTCTTGAACTTCTTGAAGAGGTCTCTCTTGGCGGTCTCCCCTTTGGCGATCCAGTAGTCTCCAAAATCATCCTGCCATTTGTCCCAGTCGAACACGCGGTTTAGGGGAAACATCATTCTTTCAAATTCATACTGAGGCTGGGACAGGTCGAGTTGGATGTCCTTGTCAAAATTGGTTTTGACACGGCGATCTTCAGGAACGGCGAAAATCGCTTCTTCACGGTCAGCATCCGCCTGAAGAGCTTTTTGGATGTCGATATAGAACCAACGCTTCACCATTTTGTTCTTTGGCGTAATCGTTTCAACCACTTGCTGTCTCAAGCACGCTTGGTAAAGCGATGTCATCCGCTGCTGACCATCCAACAAAAGCGCATCGGGCGGCATCTTCTCGGCTTCAAGCGGTGCACCTTGAACAGGTCGGCGAGCAAAGACCATGGAATCGGGCTTTGATTCGAGCGCCATCAACGCACCAATCGGGAAAGAGCGGGAGATTGAGGCAATCAGGCTCAACACCCTGTCTTCTGCCCATACCCAACTGCGCTGGAAATCCGGCAACTGAAGTTTTCCAGTGGCACATTGATTAAGCAACAACTCAAGGGACACCGGATTAGTAATGAACGTGGTTTTCGGCATCGCCTCACCCTTTTTGCAAATTGGCGTTGATCAGCTTGTCGAACCGGTTGGCGACCTTGGCGGCGAAGTCGGACTCGATCTCGTAAACATCGGTGAACTCGGCAAAGGCCCAACGGCCGTAGGTCTTGAGCTGGTTCACGCCGGGTATCCAATAAGTGTCCATGGTGGACTTCTTCTCTTTGGCATCTTCGCCACGGTAACCTTTGATCTCGACGATCAGGTTCAAGAGGTCGTCCTCGCCGTGGCCGTCATCGACCCGCACGATGAAATCTGGGATGTACGTGCGCGTTTCGGAACCGTAACGATATGGGACAAAGAGCCCGAGGTTATGGTTCTTGACGTAGGAGCGAACCAAGGGATGCGACTCGGCGACCCGGCAGAACTCGGCTTCCCAGTCGCTATCCAGCACGATCCAGTTGATATGGCAGCGTTCGGCGCTGGTTTCCCAGCGGAGCCGTTTGGAGGTGTTGAAACGGACATGCGCAGTCGACCCCGTGGGATTGTAGGGATCGAGCAGCGCCTTGATGGGACAAGCCGAACTATGTGCGGCGGTGATGGCGCTGGTAATCTTGTTGCAGGCCATATCCGCCAACTCCTGATACATCAGCAGTGCGGCGTAAGTGCCGCCTTTGCAGACGAGACAACTGTCGAGCCATTGCTTAGCAATGCGCTTGAGCTGGCCGAACAGATAGAGTTTGGGTTCCTCGCCGGGGTCACGCCATTTGGTGTAGAGCAGGCGGTGCGTCAGATGGAAGAGCAACGTGGAGGGGCGCAGATCACCCAGGTGCTGGAGGCTCAGGTCGACACCTTCGCCGATAATACCCGAGTTGTGGGTCAAGGAGGGACCGACCAGATCGGGGCTGAGGACCAGCACCGAATCGTCGTTGAAGGTGGCGGTGAGCCGTTCTTCCGGAAGTTCAACGCGATATCCCTCGACGCACGGGAAGCGGATTTCCAGGGCGTCGCGTTCGGTACGCATGGCTTTGACCTGAACGGTTTCGCGCGGCGGCTGCGGCGGAGCGATGACCGGCTTGGCGGTGAAGTCGAAGGGAATGCCGAACACGTCGGCGTACTCGACGTTGAAGTGTTCCTCATCGTTCAATTCGTAGGACTGGCGGCGCAGGGCGCGGCCGATGACCTGCTCGCAGAGAAGTTGGGTGCCGAAGGCGCGGATGCCGAGCACATGGGTGACGGTGTTCGCATCCCAGCCTTCGGTGAGCATGGAGACCGAGACCACGCAACGGATGGAGCCGCCGAGAGTGCCGGGTTTGCCGACGGTGTTCATGACCTCGCGAAGCAGATCCTGGTCGGTCAGGTTCTCCCCGGCGCGGGCGTCGCCGGTGCGCTCGACGATTTCGCGCCGGAAACGCTCGATCTCGTCGGCGGCCATGGCGCGAAAATTATCGTCCAGAGCGTCGCCGGCTTCGAGTTGCTCGCTGTCGATGAGCAGCGTGTTGGGGCGAGCGAGCGGGTTGCCGGTGATTTCATCGAAGTTGCGAAAGAGCGCGAGGCGTCCGTTTTCCAGCGTGGAGGTGCCGTCCTCTTTCTGGCGCTGGAAGCCCGAAACGTAGTCGTAGACCAGCTTGGAAATGGCGGTGTTCTGGCAGACGATGATGAAACAGGGCGGCACGCGGATGTTCTGCTCTTGCCAGAGTTTGAAAGTCTTTTCGTAATGGCCGTAGAGCGCTTGAAGCGCGGTCTGCAGGCGGGTCGGCAATTTTAGCGGGTCCAAGGCACCGCCCTTGGCGCGTCCGGCCTTGGGCATGTCCTTGCGGATGTTCTCCCACAGGTTCCGGAATACGGGCAGCTCATTGCCTGGTATGTTCTCCGCTACGGGGACACGGGGTAGCTTGACGATGCCGCATTCGATGGCGTCCATGAGCGAAAAGTCGCTCATGGTCCAAGGGAACAGCGTGCCTTCGGCATAGCCGGAGCCGCTTAAGAAGAACGGCGTGGCGGAGAGGTCGACCACACGGGCAAGGCCGAGTTTGCGGTTCACGGTCTCGAGACCGGAGATCCAGAGGCGGGCGGCCTCGTTGTTCTTCTCGGCCTCTTTCTTCTCCTCGCCCTTGAGGGCCTCGTCGTCGGGCTCCTCGGGTTTCTCGCGGTAACAGTGATGGGCCTCGTCATTCATGACAAGGATGTTCTTCAGTCCCATGAGATCGGGCATGACCCGCTGGAGCATCTGTCCTTCGGTTTCGAGAGTGTTCAGATCCGCGCCGCGGCGCCCTTTGAGCAGCGCCCGTCCGCCGGCCGAGAGGTCGATGCGTTCGCGAAGCTTGAAGGCGTGGTAATTGGTGATGACGATCTTGGCGCGGTTGACATCCTCCAGCATGTCGCTGGGGATCAGTTCGCGGCTGGCGTAGTAAGCATCCGGGTCGTTGGGCTGGAGCACGCGCAGGCGGTCCTTGATGGTCAGGCCGGGAGAAACAACAAGAAAGCCTCGTGTGAAATGCTTGCTGGTGGGCCGACGAACGGCATTGATGGTCTGCCAGGCGATAATCATCGCCATGACCGTGGTTTTGCCTGCGCCGGTCGCCAGTTTCAAGGCCAGGCGCATGAGTTCCGGGTTCGCCTCACGGTTGGCGTTGGCGAGGTGCTCCAGAAAGCCCTTGCCGATTTTGCCGGACTGGGGGGCCACTTCCGTGAGCCAGATCAGGGTTTCGACGGCTTCCACTTGGCAAAAGAAAGGGCGTATGCTGGAAAAGCTGTGATGTCGCCAATGCTGCAGGAGTCGGGCGGTTTCGGGAGTGACCTGCCATTGATTCGGATTGGGCAGAGAGCGCCACTGGCCCACATAGTGACGCAGTTCATTGATGATGGGCGTCGGATCGTATTGCTGCTTCTCTGTCGAGAGGCCTTTACCCTCATCGAAAACAAACTGCTGCTGGTCGGAAGCGGTCTTGCGTTTCTTGGGTTTGGGGATGGGAGAAATGAACTGCGCCTTGCGGCGATCCTCAATGATCTGCTGTGTCGGCTGACCTTCGCTATCAAGCTCCCAGTGCCGCTGCGGACATTTGTAAGGCGAATTCAGAATCGGATGTTCAAAAAACGGATTAGACATCTTCAGTTCCTATTCCTCTTCAGATTCGCCCTTATCCCCACGGATTCCCCAAATGCGCCAAACATCGATTGACCAGTAATAGCCAAGACCAGGTGATACACATACCTAAGCCAAGCGACCCACGGTCATCTTGTCTGAGTACCTTACCACCACAGGTGTGTGAATGCCAGTGAAAAAGGGCCAGAAAAGGATTGGTTTGGGAGGCTTGGCCCCTATCAAAACCGAGCAAGTCTGGACAGACTGGTGCAGAGGGGTGAACAGGTGACGGACTGACGTATTTTCACACGCGTCGCATTCGCTATTCGCGAATTGCGAACGTGATGCTCCGAGGAATCCGAAATTATCCTGGTTGATGCGTTTCGTCGGTCTGGTACATCTGGCCTAAGCCTGTTCTGCGCCAAGGCTGGCAAACACAGGCATTACATAAAGGGCCAGGTCGGACAAGACGGCTTCCAGCGATGCCGGGCAAGCGGCAGCGTTCACACGCCTGAGCAACGCGACCCACTGTTTGACGCGGTCGGGGTTCTGCGCATACGCAGGGCTCAATCCCGGCGGCACGTCGCGGGGCACGGCGGTGCCCCGATGCGCGAAGGTCGTCTGGATGGCCTTGGCCAGCGGCTCTTCGCCGATACCGGACCGCGACAGCATCCACAGATCCAAATAGTCCTTCAGACGGCTGTTGGCAAGGCCACGTGCAACGATGGTCTGGAGTTTTTCAGCGAAGGCGGTTTCCTTTGGATACACGCGCAAGTGCGGGGCAGGCGCGTCGAGAAGAGGCGGGAACTCGGCCATTGTTGCGCTCGGCGAGACGCAATCGCCGAAGCCGATGTCGATCTGGAGGTCGATGCGCGCGTTCTGCAGCAAGGCCCGCAGCCGTATGCGCACGCCTTCGTAATCCTGTTCTTCCTTGATCCGTTCCGCCCGGACGGAATCGGGAAGGAAAACCAGTCCGTCCTCATGCGACAGGTCCTCTTTGCAGAGGGCTTTGAAAAGGCTGGCCAGATCCGAAGGATCGGGACTGCCGTAACCGAGAAGATCGATGTCGCGGGTGGGCCTGTAGCTGTACCCGTTCCAAACCAAGAAGAGGCTCGCGCCTTTCAGCAAAAACCGGTCTGCGGCATCCGACCGGCTGAGGCGATACAGCAGGCGCTCCGCGCCATAGCGGAGCAGCAGGTACTCGTAATCCTCCGCCTGGGCGCGGGCGCGTTGAAGCAAACGGACTGCGACCGAGTGGGGAACGTTTCTGTCCTTCACGCTCCTGCCTCCATTTCCATGTACGGCAGGATCACGCGCTCCACCCGGAGTTGGCGGGCCATCTCCAGGATCTGGTCCCGCGTCACCTTGCGGCTGCGCAGCGCCTCCCGCAGCGCCTCCATGGCGATGTCGAGGCCGATCTTGTTGCGCATCCGAAAGCAGTCCGCCACGGTACGAGCGAGGCCGTAGACACGGATCGGGACCCCCTCCACCAGGTGGGTTTCGATGCCGAGGCCGAACGCCTTGCCCGAAAAACGCAGCACGCGCAGGCGCAGATGGCCGATCCGCGGGGCCCAGGCCGTGCCTTCGAGCGCGATCCAAACCTCATGCGGCTGCTGAGTAGTGACGCCGTGAAAAGCAAGCGCGGAGAGCAGGCAGATAACGGCTCCAGGGGAGCGCACGGCCACCTCCCGCAGGCTCCAGTGGTCGCCCGGCGACTGGTCGGCCCGCACGTAAACACCCCGCGAAAGGCGTTGGAGCGAGCCGTCGAGCACCGCGCGGCGGAGCCGGGCGCGCCCGATGCCCGCACGCTCGAAGTCGCGGGAACGAGCCATGCTGTGCTTGGCGAAGATGTCGGCTATGGTGACAAGTCGGTTCACAAACCAAAACCTCTAACAAAGTTGACAACATTATAGGATTTGGTACGACCAAGGTCAAGCGCGTTGGTCCTCCATACGCTTCTGCGAACACGTGAATCGATCCGCGAATGCGACGGACTTCACTTACTTTTTCCGTGGAACCGGTCATAGAGCCAGCGCTTGCGGAAAAACTCGCTCCTGAGCAGGGCTGCGTCTTGGGCCTGAGTGGCAGCCCCTATCCCGTATCCCCCGAACACAACCGGACGCTCTTCTTTGTACTTGGCAGCCTCATCCAAAACGGAGGGCGGGCTGTCGGTGAGCGGATCCAGCCGGTCAGCCTGTTGAGAAGCCCATGCCAGCCACTTACCTGTCTCGCTGTCGGTTCCGACATCCAACCCGCGCTCCACCGCGCTCTGCCTGACCGCCGCAATATACCGCCGAAGCGTCAAGCACTCGTTCCAGTTCGCGGCCTCTTCCTGCAACCCTTCAACCCGACGCCGCTCCTCATTGATCTTGGCAATCATCTCCTGCCGGCGGCGAGCCGCAGCAGCCTTACGCTCCTCTTCAATCTGCCGTTCCTGCTCCCGCTTAGCGTCTTCGTCCTTCTTGGTCTTCATGAAGGTGGCGACCCGAACGGTCTCAGAGACAAAGTCTCCAAGCAGATCCTCTAGCCGCTGATACTTTCCGTCGTTCCACCTCAGACGAAACCCCTTCCACCGCACACACCACTTGCATCGGTCGTCATCAATCGAGAGCTGTAACCGCCCAGAGAGAGACACCTGCCCGTAACGGCAAGGACGATGCAGGCGCAATGTTTTATTAGCGCCGGACAAACCAGACGGACCGTTGTTTTCTTCCAACAGAAACTCGTCGATCCTGAACGGAACTTCGACACCCATCAGGACCACGCGAGTCTCGCACAACTCATCTCCCTCCGCCGGACAGGTAACGGAATACCCGCGCCGTTCGAAGCATCGGATCAGAGCATCCATAATCAGCAGCGCCCGGCGCAACCGCGGTCTTGACACACTAACGCAGACACAGCCCGGCACAGGAATGATGAGCCCATATTGGCTACAACTCGCGACTCTGAGCACCGGCATGGACGTCTTTATGAGCGGATGCGCGTGATGCAGTTTGGCGGCAACCGAGATCTGTTCGTCGGGGGGGTTCTCGTTTTCCCCGGCGACCTCGCCGGCTGCCGAGGGCGCGGAAGGTCCGTGAACCTCATATTTGGAGATGTCTATTTCCCAATCGCGGTCTGGCATCGGCAACGCCTCGCGGGAGGGCGCTCTGCCCACCTGCAGCATCGCCCAATAACCACGCGGCGGCTTAGGAATGCCGTTGCGCTTGCAAAGCTTGGCGAAGCCGACATCGGACAGACCAAAATCCCTCGCCATCAGCGTCGTGGGCCTCTTCCAGACTTGCTCATAGAGTTCGATTCGCGTGATGGTCCTCTTTGACGGAGTATCCATATACACCTCCGGATTTACGGTTAGAAGAGCAGCAAGCGCCCCATCCGAACAAGGCCGCAGCCGCAATCCCATACCCATAGGTACTATATCGCAGACTGCAGCAAGATGTGACATCAAAACGCGACACACTCACTTCATGAAAAACGGCCATTTGTCGCACGCCTCATTTTCCTATTGCAGGCCGAATTGCAGCGGACACAGGCGTTCGGCAAAACGACGCTTCGATGTGAAAGCGAGCGTCATGCTTCAGCATCGTAACGTAGAATCCGGCTGAGCCTGGATTGATATCCAAGGGGACCCGGCCGAGCCGAGCGGTCGGCCGGGCTTGTGGGCGCGACCGAATAGGGAGCGGCGGTTTTTCGGGATTGGGCGCCGGGACCCGGCGCGAGACGCTATCGAGGCGAGTGACGGGCTGGATGGCCGCGCCCCCACGGGCGCGGCGATTTATTATGCAGAAACAGAGAGGGCGGGCACATAGGCCCGCCCGTACGCGATTCATGCGAGCAGCTCGCCGATGGTTTTGGGGTCTGTGTAGTACAGATCCAGCTCGGCGCCGTTTTCGAGCAGTTCGGGGATTGAGATGTAACCGAGTTCGGCACCCATGCCGAGGTCGGCGATTCCGAAGGCTTGCACCTGGCCCGCGTTGTCGGGGTCGGCGTCCTTCTCTACGATCCACCAGTCATAGCCGCCGGTGAAGTAGTGAAGCCGGGCAAGGGCTTCGTGGCCCTGGTTGTCTGTCTCGTAGGTTTTTGGCATGACTTGCCATGTGGCGTGTATGCGGTCGATGATCTCAATGAAGGCGTCGCCTTCCTCGCCGCGCATGCCGTCAATGATCGCCGCGTACTGTGCGGGCGGGGTGAGCGTGCGCAAGGTGGCAAGGGCTTCGGGTGTGGGTTGCTTGTTCATGTGGGCGTGTCCTTTCGGGTTTGCGCGCCCACCGAGTGGGCGCACGGATGAGTAAAAAGGGGACGGCCGCCATTCGACTGCGCTTATGGCAGGCGCTGCCCCCCCTACCGGGTTTAATCTTGCGGGGCGGCGTCGAGCTGATCGCCGACTTTGCCGAGCAGGTACTTGGCGATGCTGACCGCCTCGCGGGTCGCGGTGCGGTTGGGTTGGCACTGGTGGGCGAGCGATAGCACGCGCTCAAGCTGTTGCATGAGGGCCTGCCACGTCTGGTGGAATTCGGCGCTCTGGCCGACGGGGTTCTGCGTTGCGTTCATGGTCGGGTTTCCTTTCGGGGTTATTGCGGCCACCCAGTGGCCGCAATGGGGAGTGTAAAAAGTGGGTTATTCGCGGTGGTAAGAGGCGTCGCCGAAAACAAGGCCGCTGCCGAATCCGAGGGCCTCTGAACAGGCGCGGATGGTGTTTCCGCTGGTGATGACGTTATCGACAATGAATGTCCGGCGGCAGGGAATGGGCTTGCCGTCCTTGCGGGCGATGTGATGCTCGGCCACGCTGACGGGCGCGCCTTTGGTACGGTGGCGGTCGCATGACGAGGGCGCGGGCTCGGTGCGGGTGAGGATGTCGTGGACCTCGGCCCCTCCCTTCACATGGGCGGCGATGGCCTTGGCAAGCCTGCGGTTGGCGGCGGTGTCGCCGGTGTGGTCGGGCGCGGGGATGAGGTGGCAAGGACCCCACACCAACGCGGCCATTTCGGCGGCGGCGATCTGCAAGGCGGCCTCGGGGCAATCGGCCTCTTTGAGCATGTAGGAGAGTGCGCGGGTCTCGCGCTCGTAGTCGTTCAAAGGGCGTGTGCGGGGTGAAACGTAGCGGCGTGCTGCGCGTGTGGTGCTGTACGGGTGGTATGTGTTATTCATTGTGGCGTGTCCTTTCTTCACACCCGACGAAGGGGGTGTGACAAAACGTCTGCTCTGACTGAGCCCGAATCCTCACTGGCGGCACCCGCCGCCGTGGACGCCGGACTCAAACCGGCCCTGCTCTGCAATCTGAAAAGTGTCTGTTTCATAACGCTGCCCTTCCTTTCGCCGTCATCCTCGCCTGTGGTGTTTGCGATGATGGCGAAAGGGAGGGCAACGGCGTTATAAGACACTGGGATTGCAGACAGGACGGTGGGGCCGTGCCCGTCAGTTTTGGACCGTGGAAGCGGACGGTCTGGAGGGACGGAAGACCGGGAGCCTGCCGCCAGCCGCGCAGTGGGCAACGGGCATGACAATCGCGAGTATCCGAAGCGTTGGCGTGACCGTGTGCAACGGCGCGGCGTTTCTGACGGACTAAGGCATGAGTGGCGGCAACGGCGGTGTATTGTGCCGGCCTTGGTCGCTTCGGGGTGCGGATCGATGCGCACGGGCTTTTTCACGGGCTGCGCCCGCCGCCGGGATACCGGCTGAAAAATCCAAGTGCGCACTGACCGCACCCGCTTCGCTTTTTGAGGATGAGTCCGCCGAGGCGGCCCGGCCCCTGGCTGCCGCAGGCGTTCCACGCGCAAGCGTGCGTGGCATGGAGCCGCCGAGGCGCGCGCAACCGCGCGGCCGTCCGCGCCGGATGGAATGCCCGTTCGATGATTTCAGGGCTGAACAGCGGGGCGGCGGCGTCCGGCAGCGCCGTTGCGATGACCGTTACGGCGTTTTTTTGTTTGGAAAAGGCCTTCTCGTTATTGCACCGGGTATAACAAATCTGTTATATTATTTACATGCGAATAAGGAAACCCCTCGTGATCCTTTCGGGAGAGATCAAATCGCCCCCTTTCAGCGAGGATGCGCGCATTGAGGCCGGGGTCTTGCTTGGGGTTCTTCAAAGCGGCGGCAGTCCGTCCCTGCCTCACGCCCGCCCGATGCCGTGCATCGGCCCGCGGTGTCTTGAATTGCGCGTGAAAGATAAGACGGCGGAGTGGCGGATCTTCTGCCGCGTGGATTCGGACGCGGTGCTGATGGTTCACGTGCTGATGAAGAAAACGCAGGCGACCCCCAAGTCGGTCATCGACCTGTGTGTGGAACGGCTGAAGGCTTTTGACCGTCTAACAAAGAGGTGATTTCATGGATGCGAAGAAACGGAAACAACTGGAAGCCGCAGGCTACAAGATTACCGATTCGGCGGAATGGCTGGGGCTGACTCCGCAGGAACAGGCGATTGTGAACATGCGCGTCAATTTCGCGCTTGAAATTGAACGCGTGCGCAAGGCGTCCAATATCACACAACAGGAACTCGCCGAAAAAATCGGAACCCGGCAATCCGGCGTCGCACGGATGCTGAACAATCCGGCATCCGCCACAATTGACAGCCTCATCAAAACGCTGCTAGCCCTCGGAACATCACCCAAGCGCATTGCGGCGTTGATCTGAAAATCGCGGCACCGGCCGTGCGGCACCCTAACCTTTTTTGCGCGAGACAATTCGCACAAAATTGTGAAATATTTTTGTGTGAATTTTCTAAAATAGTGTCTCCCGCCAGAGGCCGCCCCCCCTACCCCCCTTTCCCCTGGGGCCTCCCCCCCCTGCTGCGCAACGCCCCCCCTAAGGCCCCCCGACGCGGCCGCCGCCAGGCCCGTCGCGCCGCTTGCGGCAACGGCCGACAGGCGCGGTGCCGGTAGTGTGAGCGCGCCGGCCAGCTGGTGTGACACAGTCGCGGGGAGCGGTTGCGGCGGGGCTTTAGTGCGGGACTTCGAAGCTGCCCCCTGCTCGCTGCGCTCACTACCCCCAGGGGGCCCCAAAACGAAAAGGGGTCGGTGTAGCAAACTCGCGTGAAGCGCCGGGTTGCTACACCTGCCACGCCCCGCAAGGTTCCGCGCAGCGGCTCCCCGCGACGGGGACGCGGGAGAGGGGCTCGGAGTGTCGGCGGCGCGAAAAGCGGCGGGCGTGCGGGCCGGGGCGTGTAGTCACGCGCAAGGTCCGCCGCGCGCCGCCGCGCCGGGCGACGCCCGAGCCCCGCGCGTTGTGCGGCGCAGCGACCGGCGGGATCGCCGGCGCGCGACGCGCTGGGGATGGTGAAAAGCGGAGTCGAGCGCGGAGGCCCGCAAGGAGCCTGCGACGCGGCGGGCCGGCGCGCTGGACTCCGCCCCTGCCGCTGCGGCAAGCGAAGCGGCGGGACCGTACCGGTCCGGATGCGGGCGGGGCCACCAAGCGGATGCGGCTGGCCCCGATCCGCAAGGCCCGCCACGCGGTGCTCCTGAATATCAACCCGCAACGCCGCGTGGCGGGCCGGTTCCGGATTCCGGTATGGCGTGCGCAGCACGCGCCGCAAGCGAGAGCCCGTGTGCATGCCAGTGGCGGGCGAGGAAGGGACTGACGAAGCCCGCAGTGGGGATCTGGAAAGCGGCGGCGGGCGCGCCGGCTGCCGACGAACAAACCTGCGCAGTGAGGAAGGCGGACGTCGCGCCTTCCGCCGCGATGCCGCTACGGAACGCCCGCCGGTGACCGTCCCGAAGAGCCGCGACGGTGCTGCCTGGAGGTAGCGCGGCCGGTCCTGTAGCCAGACCGGACGCGCGGACGTAAGGCGTGCACCGGAAGGGGCGATGCAGGGAGG
>Ga0209098_1000036_pt1 | contig 132037 bp, 120 predicted proteins | sample AD_JPNHW1_MetaG_FD_184429 | JGI IMG/M metagenome (GOLD analysis project Ga0209098, IMG submission 184429) | Active sludge microbial communities of municipal wastewater-treating anaerobic digesters from Japan - AD_JPNHW1_MetaG (SPAdes) (version 2) | ecosystem: Engineered > Bioreactor >... | reverse complement strand
CGCACGCCGGGAGGCCCAGGCCTGGAGCCCCCAGCCCGTCGCCCCGACCACCAGCCCCCCCAGGAGCCCCCGCAGCCAGCTCCCGGATGCGACGCCCGTGACCAGGCCCCCGCAGGCGAAGAAGAGCAGCGATGGGCCGACGTTACGCCGCCCGCACAGTGGCCCCGACTTGTCGAATCCTGGTCGACACGAACCCACGCCCCGCTCCTCGGATGAAGCTGATGTCGGCAAGGCAATCTGGTTCCTTAACTTTTTCCTGACGAAAGTTTCGATCCCCCTGCACACTTGCCTCATGTGGACTTGTCTGGGGAATCTGATCGGACGGCGGGCACCGGAGCCCCTCTCCACCGGGTCCCGCTGGATCCTGGTGCCCCTGGGGAATCCCGGGGGCGAGTACGTGGACACCCGCCACAATCTCGGGAGGTTGATGATCCAGCGATGGATGTCGTCCCGTCGCTGCCAACCCGAACGTGTGCGCGCCTTGGAAACCGGGGCCTTGTACGACATGGGGCCGTCCCTGCTCGCGCTCGTTCCTTCCACCTACATGAATCATTCCGGGAAGGCGTGCGCGGAGGCGGTCGCCGCGGGGCTCGATCCTGCGCGCATGATCCTGCTCCACGACGACAAGGACCTGCCCCTGGGGCTGGGGCGGTTCCGGCTCAAGGGGGGGACGGCGGGACACAACGGTCTTGCCTCCATCTTCGAATGCCTGGGGACCCAGGATCTGGCCCGACTCAGGCTGGGCATCGGCCCCCTGCGGCGCCCTCTGCACGAGTTCGTGCTGGGAACTTGGACGGAGGAGGAATGGGGGCGCATCGACGCACTGGACGCTCCCTTTTCCCGGTTCATGGAACTCCTGGGCGAGGCGAAGTCCCTCGGAGGGATCCCGGGGACCGTCAACGCGGCCTCCTTCTGGGGCGAGGCCGCCCCTCCGGGGAATCCCTGAGTCCCGGGGAAATGCCTTGAGCCGGAAGCCGGACTCTGGGAAACTATCCCTTCGCGCCCCTTCCGGGGGGCTCTCCTTGCTCCGGGCCGTGGGTCCGGGGCTTCACATCCACAGGGAGGATTGATGCGTCGATACGAGACCATCTTCATCGCCTCCCCCGTGTTGACGGACGAGCAGGTTGACGACCTCGTCCGCAACTTCGAGGGAATCATCGCCGAGCAGGGTGGCGAACTGCTCAAGACCGACAAGTGGGGCCGCAAGAAGCTGGCCTACGAAGTCCAGAAGTTCAGCGAGGGCTACTACACCCTGTTCGAGCTGAACGCGGGTCCCAGCCTCATCGCCGAGCTGGAACGCCGTTTCCGCAACCACGATTCCGTGATCAAGTTCTTGTCCGTCCGCATGGACGAGCAGGCCAAGGCCGCCGATCGGCAGAAGGTCCGGTACGAGCGCGAATCCAAGCGCAAGGCCCAGGCCGGCATCAAGGATCGCAGTCCTGAAGAGGTGATGGGATGAAGCGCAAGGCCGATGCCAAGGGAAAGCCCAAGAAGAAGAAGGCTTTTGGAGGACGACGCTCCAAGTTCTGCAAGTTCTGCGTCGAGAAATCCACCTTCGTCGATTACAAGGACGTGAAGACCCTTTCCGCCTTCACGCCCGAGCGGGGCAAGGTCCTGCCTCGCCGCACCAGCGGCGTGTGCGCCCCGCACCAGCGCCAGCTCGTGGAAGCCATCAAGCGCGCGAGGAACATCGCGCTCCTGCCCTTCGCCACGGACTAGGATCCGGCGAACACGCGAGGTCGAGGGCCGCCGGAAGGCGGCCCTCGCCTTGAATTCCCCAGCCCTTGTTTTCTCGTTAACCTGGAACCATGTCCGAAACCTTCGAAGCCCCGAAACTGGGCCAGCCTCTTCGCCGCCAGAAGGCCGTGGCGGCCTGCTGGAAGCCCATCCTGCTGAACTGGCTGGTGCCGGGCTGGGGCTACTGGCTCATCGGCGAGAAGACCCGGGCCAAGGTGGTCTTCGGCGTCTCGATGATCTTCGTCCTGATGGCCTGGCTGCAGCTCTCCTGGGGCGCCCCGGACGGCATCCGCGGCGGCGTGTATGTCCCCGTCCTGGGACCCATCCAGTGGCTGCCGACCCTCGGGGCCCTCGCGACCGCAGGCGTCGGTCCCATCTACGGATTCTTCGCCTGGGCCTTCGGAGTCTCGCACGGTTCGGTCTTCGTGGAACCCGTCCGCAACCTCACCCAGGAATACGGGGCCACCTACATCATGGTCGCCGGACTGCTGAACTGGCTCGCCTGCTTCGACCTCTTCGACCGCACGACCGGCCGCTGGAGCTACCGGCTGCCCAAGGACGAACAGCAGGAACTGGCCAGGAAGCAGGTTCAACCCAAGGAATAGGCTCCCGGTCGGGTCAGCCCAGCTCCCGGGCGCCCTTCCGCACCCTGTCCATCTCCCGCTTGACCTCGCGATCCCTCAGGGCTTCCCGCTTGTCTCCGTGGGCCTTGCCTTCCGCCAGGGCGATGCGGACCTTGATCAGGCCGCGCGGATTGAGGTAGAGGGCCAGGGGGATGAGGGTGTATCCCTTGCGCTCCACCTTGGAGAGGATCTTCTGGATCTCGGCCCGTTTCAGGAGCAGCTTGCGGGGCCGCAGGGGCTCGTGGTTGGCACAGGTGCCGAACTCGTAGGGGCTGATGTGGGCCTGCTTCAGCCACAGCTCTCCGCTGGAGGCGTCCACGTAGGCGTCCTGGAGCTGGCCCCGGCCGTTCCTGAGGGCCTTGACCTCCGTTCCGAGCAGGGCGATCCCCGCCTCCCAGGTCTCCAGGACGGTGTAGTCGTGCAGGGCCTTGCGATTCCGGACGAGGTCTTCTGGCATGGGGACAGTCTGCGTCGAGCGGTCTATTTGGAGGTGGAGGTCGGCAAGGACGCGCGCCGGGTCCGGGATCGGGTCCGCAGGAACTCGATCACGGCCGGCAGCACGGAGATGACGATGATGGCCACGATCACCGTCTCGAAGTGGGCCCGGATCCAGGGGATGCCTCCGAAGATCCGGCCGGCCGCCATCAGCAGACCGACCCAGAGCACCGCGCCGGTGACGTTGTAGAGGGCGAAATGCGGGTAGCTCATCTTCCCGACGCCGGCCACGAAAGGCGCGAAGGTGCGGATGATGGGCACGAACCGCGCGAGGATGATGGTCTTCCCGCCGTACTTCTCGTAGAACTCGTGGGCGGCCTGGAGGTGCTTCTTGTTGAGCCAGCGCCCGCCCTCGCTGTGGAAGACGGCCGGTCCGAGCCTCGCCCCGATGGTGTAGTTCACGGCGTCTCCCGCCACCGCCGCCGCCAGCATGATGCCGCCGGCCACGCCGAGGTGGATGGGGGTCCCGGGGATGGAGCCCAGCGCCCCCAGCGCGAACAGGAGGCTGTCGCCGGGGAGGAAGGGCAGGACCACCAGGCCCGTCTCGCAGAAGATGATGGCGAACAGCACGCCGTAGAGCCAGCCGTCCATGTTCCCGGCCATCAGGTTGAGGCTGTGCGGATCCGTCAGGCGACGGAGGAAGTCCAGTGCCCAGCGCAGCGACTCCATGCAGATGTTCCCTCCGGCGGCCGACGGGGCCAGGTCCAGGGTACCGGGAATCCCTCGCGGTGCCCAGAAATGCTCCATGGGAACAGGCCGGGGCGCCGCGAGGGAGGCCGGATCACCGCGATGCCGTCACCGGCGGTCGGCGAAACGGTCGGTGGCGGCCACGAGGGCCCGGGTGTTGGGGGCGTCCCAGGCGCTGTGCCCGGCGTCGGGGGAGACGATGAAGTCCGCTTCGGGCCAGGCCTTGTGCAGGTCCCAGGCCGTCATGAACGGACAGCACATGTCGTACCGCCCCTGGATGATGATCCCAGGGATGTGACGGATCTTGTCCACATCCCTCAGGAGCTGGTCTTCGGAATCCAGGAAGCCCCGGTTCATGAAGTAGTGGCATTCGATCCGGGCGAAGGCCAGCGCGAAAGCGTCCTCCTCGTGGGAGCTGACGAGGGCGGGGTCCGGGAGCAGCTTGGCGGTCGCCCCCTCCCAGCCGCTCCAGATCCGGGCGGCGGCGAGGCGGACCTCCGGGTCGTCGCTGGTGAGCCGGCGGTGGTAGGCGCTGATCATGTCGCGGCGCTCGTCTTCGGGGATGTGGGCCAGGTAGCCTTCCCAGGCGTCCGGGTAGACGATCGAGGCGCCTTCCTGGTAGAACCAGGCCAGTTCCTTGGGGCGCAGCATGAAGATCCCCCGCAGCACCAGTTCCGTGACGCGGTCGGGGTGCTTCTCGGCGTAGGCGAGGGCCAGGGTGGAGCCCCAGGACCCGCCGAACACCTGCCAGCGCGGAATCCCGAGCAGCGTCCTCAGCTTCTCGATGTCCGCGACCAGGTCCCAGGTGGTGTTCTCCTCCAGGCATGCGTTGGGCGTGCTGCGTCCGCAGCCCCGCTGGTCCAGGAGCACGATGCGGTACTTGCCGGGGTCGAAGAATCGCCGCGGCTTGGGAGAGCCGCCGCCCCCGGGGCCGCCGTGGAGGTAGACCACGGGCTTGCCTTCCGGGTTTCCGCTCTCCTCGAAGTAGATCTCGTGGAGTTCCGAGGCCTTCAGGAATCCCGTGCGGTAGGGTTCGATGGGGGGGTACAGCCAGGTGAGCGGATCCTTGACTGGGTGGATCATGGACTTGTCTCCTCTTCGGCGCCGGATGATGCGGCATCCGCAAGCAAGTCTCTCGTACCTGACGGGATGCGCATCTTTTATACGAAAATTTCCAACACCCGGTTGCTGAGGAGAAGGCCTTTCCGCGTGAAGCGGAGGAAGGGGCCGATCCGCTCCAGGAGACCGTAGCCGAAGAAAGGCGACAGTCGTGATTCCCATTGGTCCACGAGGGGCAGGAGCGCCAGCTCCGCGGCCCTGGCGCGGAGGGCCGGCCAGTCGACGCCGCGCAGCATCCTCAGGCCGAGGAGGGGAATCTCCGCCAGTTCGGCGGCCGGGTCCAGTTCCTGGATCTCGGCGGTTCCCCGTCCTGCCAGCCAGTCGCGGATGGAGCCGCACTCGGTCCACCGCCAGCGCCCCAGCTGGCTCGCCGCGCTCGGACCGAGGCCCAGGTAGGGGCGCCGCTCCCAGTAGCGCAGGTTGTGCCTCGATGCCTCGCCCGGCGCGCTGGCGTTGCTGATCTCGTAGGCGGCGAGTCCGAGCTCCGGAAGCCGCTCCTGCAGGGCCTCGAACAGGTCGGCGACCTCGTCTTCGGAGGGCATCGCAAGCTCGCCCCGGTCCACCTGGGCCTTCAATGGGCAGTCCTTGTCGAGGTCCAGCATGTAGACGGAGAGATGGTTCGCCCCCGCGGCCACGAGTTCCCCGGCGTCGGCCAGGACCCGGGAAAGATCCTGGCCCGGGATGCCGATCATGAGATCGGCGCTGATCCTGCGGAATCCGGCCTCCCCTGCCCGGCGGACCGCCGCGAGGCCCTCCGCCGCGTCGTGGATGCGCCCCAGGCGCCGCAGCAGGACGTCGTCCAGGGCCTGGACGCCCAGGCTGATCCGGTCCCAGCCGAGGCGCCGGGCCTCCCGCAGCCAGGGGGGCGCCACGGTTCCCGGATTGGCCTCCAGGGTGGCCTCCAGGAGCGAGGAAGCGTCGAAGGCTTTCCGGACGGCCCCCGTCAGCGCGGCCAGTTCCTCCGCCGAGAGCACCGAGGGCGTCCCGCCTCCCAGGTAGAGCGTGTCGATGGCAGGATGGCCCAGCCGTTCCCCCCAGGCGTTCAGATCGTCCTGGAGCCTTTCCAGGACCGGGCGGCGGAGCCCGGCCTCCCGGGTGCTGACGAAGGAGCAGTAGGCGCAGCGGTCGAGGCAGAAGGGGATGTGGAGGTAGACCCCCAGCGGCTCGGCGCGGGCCGCCCGGCCGAGGTCGCCGGCGTGGGGCTCGAGTCCCTGGAGCAAGGACTAGAAGTGACGCTCGATGGCCTCGCACCAGAAGTGGTAGACCATCTGGTGCACTTCCTGGATGCGGGCCGTGATGGGGGAGGGCACCACCAGCGCGTCGTCGACGAGGAGCCTGAGCTTCCCGCCGTCGCGGCCGAGGAGGCCGAGAGTCCGGATTCCCAGCTGCCTGGCGGCTTCCACGGCGAGGATCACGTTGGGGCTGTTGCCGCTGGTGCTGATGCCGACCAGGATGTCCCCGGGCCTCCCGAGGGCTTCCACCTGGCGGGCGAAGACTCGGTCGAAGCCGTAGTCGTTGCTGATGGCGGTGAGGGCGGATGTGTCGGTGGTGAGGGCGATGCCGGCCAGGGCCCGGCGCTCCTTGACGAAGCGTCCGCTCAGTTCGGCGGCGAAGTGCTGGGCGTCGGCGGCGCTGCCTCCGTTTCCGCAGACGAGCACGCGGCAGCCCCGCTTGAGGCGCTCCGCCATGTCCTCGGCCTGGGCCACGACGTGGTCAACCTCCTGGAGGAAGAAATCCTGCTTGAGGGCCAGGGACTCCTTCACATGCTCGAGAAGCACCTTCTTCATGGTCGTCCTCCTGGTGGCTCGGATGGATGCGGCGCAGAGGTCAATGCCGCGGCCCCAACCCGGATTCTCTCAGATTTTCCGCCAAAATTGCGGCAAGGATGTCAAAGTAATCTTTCTTCCCCTCGGGAGAATTTACAAATATGTCTGGGATGGACTGGGCCACCCTCAACCACGACCTCTTCGTCCATGTGCCGATCGCCGCGGCCATCCTCCTCCCCGCCGCGCTGATGGCGGCCCAGCGGCCGGGACGGGGGATCAAGCCGTGGTGGACCACCTGCCGCTACCTGGCCTGGACCGGCGTGCTGGGAGGAGGGCTGGCGGTCGCCAGCGGGTTCCGGGCCGCCCGTGCCTCGCGCCTGCTGGACGCTGGAGCATGGCTTCTCAAGGGCTCCTTCCGGGACCCCTCCCCGCTCCAGGTGCACCAGTGGGCGGGGCTGGCGAGCCTGGTCCTGGGGGCGCTCCTCCTCCGGTCCCTGCACCGGAAGCGGCTGGACCATCAAGGCATCGGGATCCTGGGCCTCCTCCTCGGGCTCCTGTGGGCGGGCGCGACCCTCGTGGCGGGTTTCTCCGGGATCCGGCCGGGGCAGCCGGTCCTGCCGGAGCCCAGGGCCTCCAGGGCGGTGCCCGGAACCTCCGGGCCGGCCGAACCGGAGGCGGGCGCCCCTCTGCGCGCCCTGGACTACGGAAGCCTCGTCCCCCTGCATCCCGCTCCCGTGAAGTCCGCCCCCCACGGCAACCGCTGGATCCGGGTATGGGTCAGCCCCGAGGGGGAAGGAGCCTATCGGGAGGGGCGGCCGCTGCCCGCGGGGGCGATGGTGGTGATGAGCACCGTCGAGGACCGCTGGGGGCGGCCCGGCTACGAGCAGGGCCCCCTCTATGCCATGGAGGTGATGCCGGGGGGCCGGCCGGCCTTCACCTTCTACTGGCCGAGGGTGCCGGAAGCCCGGCGGGACGAGACCCAGGGGGCGGAACGGGTCTACTGGCGGGGGAACGACAGCCAACTGGCGGGGTGCCTGGCCTGCCACGGGAACGGGATCGCGGCCCTGAAGGATCGCAGCACCTGGGGGATCCCGCGGCGGAAGACCCGGCCGGAGTCGGGGGAGGCGCCCGGGGCGGGACCGGAGACGAAGGTGCCGTTTTCTCCCCAATAGCTGGATAATGGCTGGGTGATCCTTCCCTGGGGAGGGTCATCGGGGCTGCCCACGGGGAGGGATCCATGGCACCCTGGAGTTTCCTTTGGAGTGCAAGGTGGCACATATCTTTTCCAGTCAATTCTGGTCCAGCATGTTCACGACCGACCTGGCCATCGACCTGGGGACCGCGTCGGTGCTCGTCTACACGAAGCAGTCTGGCCGCATCGTCATTTACGAACCGTCAATCGTCGCGCTGAACACGCGCACCCTCGAAGTGGAAGCCGTGGGGGACGAGGCCAAGCAGCTCCTGGGGCGGTCGCCCCAGGGCGTCCAGACCATCCGCCCCATGAAGGACGGCATGATCTATGAAGTGGACGCGGCCGAGAAGATGCTCGCGGCGTTCATCAAGAAGGCGCGTCCCAACCGGGGGCTCGCCCGCACGCGGATCGTGGTGTCCGTGCCTCCGAGGGCGCACCAGGTCGCCCGGCGCGCCGTGAAGCAGGTGTGCTACGACGCCAAGGCCGGGGAGGTGTTCCTGGTCGACCAGGCGATGGTGGCGGCCATCGGCGCCGGTCTCGCGATCAACGAGAAGCGCGGCTGCATGATCGTGGACGTCGGCGGGGGCACCACCGACGTGGCCGTGATCTCCTACAACGGGAAGGTGTTCGCCGACTCCATCCTCATCGCGGGCGACGAGATGGACGAGGCGATCACCAACTACATCCGCGAGAAGTACAACGTGCTCATCTCCGAATCCGCGGCCGAGGAGGTGAAGTGGCAGCTGGGCTCGGCCTACACCACCGACAAGCCCCGGACCATGAACATCTCGGGCCGCGACCAGTTCGAAGGGCTGCCCAAGACCCTCACCCTCAACGACACGGAGATCCGGGAGGCCCTGGCCGAGCCCGTCAGCGCGATCGTCGACCTCGTGCGCAAGGCCCTCAACGAGACTCCGCCCCAGCTCGCGGCCGATCTGATCGACCGCGGCATCTGCCTCACCGGGGGGGGCTCCAAGATCCAGGGCCTGGACACGCGCCTGAGCCGCGAGACCCACCTCCCCTGCTACCGCGCCGAGAATCCAGAGACCGCCGTGGTCCGGGGCACCGCCGTGCTGCTGGACGACATCCCGTTCCTGCGGCGTATCCAAATCCTTGACTGATCCGATGCGACCGCGCCCCTGGGGCTGGAACTCTTCCGGGCGCCGCCGCTGGGCGATCCTCCTGCTGCTCCTGGGGCACGCCTTCTGGATCTTCATGGGCCGCGGCGATTCCGGCCACTGGCAGCGCATGCTGGGCGTCCTTTCCGCCCCCTCGCGGGCGGTTTCGACCCGGTGGATGGACTGGCGGCGGAACCGCGCCGAGAAGGTGGAGAATCTCGACCGCGCGGCGGAGGATCTGAAGCGTCTGCGCGGCCGGGTCGCGAGCCTCGAGACGGCCGCCCTGCGGAACGCGGGCAAGATCCGGGAGGCCGATGAGGCCATCCGGCTCCTGGGGCTCAAGAAGCTGCTTCCCCTCGAGTTCAAGGCGGCCCGGATCGTGGCCAACGTCCGCAAGGCTCCGTTCGGAGGCATGATCATCGACCAGGGAGAGGACCTGGGCCTGGTCCAGGACCAGGGCGTGATCTGCACCGACGGGGTGGTGGGCCGCATCTGGTCCGTGGGCAAGCGTCACGCCAGCGTGCTGCCCCTGGACGCCCACAATGCCTCGACGGCGGTGATGCTGGAGCGCAGCCGCGCCACGGGCGTGCTCCAGGGCGTCGAGCCGGGCCAGGCGGAGATCCGATACGTCGGGAGCCAGGAGCTGGTGCAGGTGAACGAGGCCGTCTACACCTCGGGCCTGGACAACGTCTTCCCCCGGGGGCTGCTGGTCGGCTATGTCTCGGCGGTCCACGCCGAGGACGTGGAGCTGAGGATCGAAGTCTCCCTGGCGGCCCCGCTGGACCGCCTCAACCTGGTACTCATCCTGCCTCCCAGCCCCGGGATGGAACTCCAGCTGCCCGGGACCCCCGAATCGAAGCCCGGAACGGGGGCGTCGAAATGATCCAGCGTTCCGCGTCCGTTTCTCTCCAGCGCGTGCTCCTGGCGGTCCTCTGCCTGGGGGCGATCCACCAGACGGCCCCCTGGCCGGGGATCCAGGCCGTGTTCCATGTCCTCCTCGCGCTGGGCCTGGCGCCGGAGTTCCGTTCGCCGCTGGGCGGCGCGCTCTGGGCGGCGGCGGCCGGCTGGGTGATGGAAGGCAGCCTGCGCATGTATCCCCACATGGGCGGGACGGCCCTGGCGAACATGATCGTCTGCCTGCTCATGACCTGGACGCTGTCCCACTGGCCGCCGCTCTCGCTCAGGCACTACTGGATCCGCCTCGGAGCCTTCGCGGTCGTGCACCTTCTCCTGGTCCACGGGGCGGTGCTTCTCGCGGCGGGAGCCCACGGATGGGGGACGGGGCCCGCCTGGACCCTGCTCCTGCTCCCCCTCTGGGGGACCCTCGCCTTCAGGCTCTACCTTCCCCACCACAGGGACTAGACCGTGGATCCCCGGCAACGCTCCCAGTTCCAGAAGCGCATCGGCGTCATCCAGGGGGCCGCCTGGGTGATGATCCTGGTGCTGGTGGTGGCCTATGCCTGGGTCCAGATCATCATGCGGGAGAAGATGCAGGACCTCGCCCAGAGGCAGGCCATGAAGACCCGGGTGACCCCCGCACCGCGGGGGATCATCTACGACCGCAACGGGAACAAGCTGGTGGACAACCGGAGGGCCCTGCACCTGGTGATCCAGCGGGAGGACCTGCCCTTGGACGTCCGGCAGATCGAGGCCGTGGCCGAGGCGCTGCAGCTGGATCCCGAGCAGCTCAGGCGGAAGATCGACGCGAGCCGCTCGGCGAAAGGGAACCGGCTCCTGGTGCTGCAGGACAACCTGGACGACGTGGACCTGGCCAAGGCGGAGATGCTCAGGGCCCGGTACCCCTTCCTGAGCATCGAAGTGGCCCCCCGCCGCGTCTACCTCGGCAACGACCTGGCGGGCCACGCGCTGGGGTTCGTGGGGGAGGTCTCGCCCGAGGTGCTCGCGAAGGAGCCCGGGAAGTACGAGATCGGCGAGATCATCGGCCGCAGCGGGTTCGAAGCCTCGCGCAACGACCGGCTGAAGGGGCAGGACGGCCAGCGCCAGATCCTGGTGGACCACCTGGGCCGGGAGGTGGCCCTCTTCGGCCGCCTGGACCCCAGGCCGGGGCGCAACGTCTACCTGACGCTGGACGCGGGCATGCAGCAGACCCTGCGGGAAGCCTACGGCAAGGAGCAGGGCGCGGGCGTCGTCATCGACCTGAGGGACGGCGGGATCCTGGCCATGTACTCGAGCCCCTCCATGGATCCGAACATCTTCCTCGACCGCCTCACCCAGGAGGATGTGGACAAGTACTACCGGAATCCCTCCCGTCCCATGCTCAACCGGGCCATCCAGGGCCTCTACCCGCCGGGGTCGACCTTCAAGCTGCTGGTCGCCCTCGCGGCCCTGGACAAGGGGCTCATCACGCCCGCCACCACCTTCACGTGCCATGGCCAGAAGCTCTTCTACAACAGGGTCTTCCGCTGCGACAACGTGCACGGGACCTTGAACCTGGTCCAGGCCATCGCCCAGAGCTGCGACATCTACTTCTACGAGCTGGGAGCGCGGATGGACATCGACGAGATCCACGCTGCGGCCGTGAAGTACGGGCTCGCCGAGCCCACGGGCGTGGACCTGCCGCACGAAGTGACCTCGCGCGTCCCCAGCCGCGAGTGGAAGAAGCGGGCCAGGCCGAGGGACCCCAAGTGGTACGCGGGAGAGACGATCAGCGTGGCCATCGGCCAGGGCGCCAACAGCCTCACGCCCATCAGCCTTGCGCGGTTCTACGGCATGCTGGCCACCAAGGGGAAGCTGCTGACCCCGCACCTGTACTACGGCACCCGGGACGAGGAGACCGGGAAGCTGGAGGTCCAGCCGCCTCCTCCGCCCCGGGAGACGGGACTGGACCCGAAGGCCTGGGCCGTGCTCGACGAGGGGCTCTACCAGGTGGTCCAGAACGGGACGGCCCGGGGCATCCGGATCCCGGGGCTGGACATCGCGGGGAAGACGGGCACCAGCCAGGTGACGGCCTTCGTGAGCAAGAGCCACTACAGCCAGCTCTCCAAGCACCTCCGGGACAACGCCCTCTTCGCCGGCTACGCCCCCAGGGAGAACCCCCAGATCGCCTTCGCGTTCGTGGTCGAGAACGCCGGTTTCGGCGCCAGCAGCGCGGCCCCCATCGCCAAGAAGATGTGCGCGTACTGGTTCCTGCAGCGACCGGTCAAGCCCCTTCCCGCGCCCGGGACCAAGCCGGTCGACGCCTTCCTGCCGGCCGCGGGGAACCTGGAAGGGGCGCGGCCATGAGAGAACGCCTGCGCACGCTGGATCCCTACCTCCTGCTGCCCATCCTCGTGCTGCTGTTCATGGGCACGCTCACCATCTTCTCCGCGAGCCGGGGCACCACCCAGTCCACCATCTGGCTGAAACAGACCGTGTGGAACCTCCTGGGCCTGGCCTTGATGCTCTTCGTCGCCCGGCTGCGGATGAACCAGATCTTCAACTGGAGCGCGGGTTTCTACACCCTGGGGATCCTCATGCTGGGGGCGGTGCTGGTCCCGGGGATCGGGAAGAGCATCGGGGGGGCCCAGCGGTGGATCCTCGTCGGCGGCCTGACCTTCCAGCCCTCGGAACTCATGAAGTGGCTGGCCCTGCTCTTCGTCGCACACCGCCTCGGCACCCGGCCCCCGGACCAGTTCCAGGCCCTGGACCTGGTCGGGATCTCGGCGCTGGTGGTCTTCCCGATGCTCCTAGTCCTCAAGCAGCCGGACCTGGGCATGGCGATCAGCTTCCTGCCCATCCTGGTCCTGGTCCCCCTGATCAAGGGCCTTCGGGCCCGCTGGGTCGCCCTCGGGCTGGTCTGCGTCTCGATCATCGGCGTCTTCGCCTGGCACAACGTCCTGAAGCCCTACCAGAAGGAGCGGGTGCTGACCTTCCTGAACCCGAACGCCGACCTCCAGGGCAAGGGCTACCAGATCAACCAGAGCCGCATCGCCATCGGTGCCGGCGGCTTCTTCGGACAGGGCTTCACCAGCGGCAGCCAGACCCAGCTGAACTTCCTCCCGGTGAAGACCACGGACTTCGTGTTCTCCGTCTGGGCGGAGGAGCGGGGCTTCCTGGGGGTGCTGATGGCCCTGGGGCTGTTCGGCATGGTGATGAGCCGGATCCTGGAGATCGCCCGTTCCGCCAGGACCCAGTCGGAGTCCTACTACTGCGTCGGGGCCGCCTGCCTGCTCGGGCTCCACATCTTCGTGAACGTCGGCATGGTCGTGGGCATCCTGCCCAACAAGGGCATCGTCCTGCCCTTCTTCAGCGCGGGCGGGAGCAGCACGTTGAGCTATTTCCTCGGCCTGGGCATCGTCATGGGAGTGCAGAACCGGGCGAAACTGAAGTAGGGGGAGTCGCGCATGGATCCGGCCGTTCGCATGAAGGAACTCGCGGCGCAGGTGCTGGAGCATCGCCGGCGCTACTACGTGCTCGACGCGCCCGTCGTGTCGGACGCGGAGTACGACGCCCTGGAGCAGGAGCTGAGGCGGCTGGAGGCGGAACACCCCGGGCTCGCGGATCCCAACAGCCCGACCCAGCGCGTGGGCGCGCCGCCCCTCGAGACCTTCGTCAAGGCGCGCCACCGTTCGCCCATGCTGAGCCTGGACAACGCCTACTCGCCGGGGGAGCTGAGGGAGTGGGAGACGCGGGTCCGGAAGGGGCTTCCGGGCGAGACTCCGCTGCTTGCCGCGGAGCTGAAGGTGGACGGCCTGTCCCTGTCCCTCCGCTACGAGGGCAGGCGCCTGGAGGAGGCCATCACCCGGGGGGACGGGGAGACGGGCGAGGTGGTGACCGAGAACGCGAAGACCATCACGGACATCCCCCTCGTGCTTCCTCCGGAGGCGCCGGGAAGCCTGGAGGTGCGGGGGGAGGTGTTCCTCTCCCGCCGCCGGTGGGAGGAGCTCAACCGGGAACGGGACGCGCGCGGCGAGGCGCGCTTCGCCAATCCGCGCAACGCGGCCAGCGGCAGCATGAAGCTGCTGGACAGCCGCGTCGTCGCGGAACGCCGCCTCCAGTTCCTGCCCTGGCAGGTGCCCGGGGCGGGCGATCATGTCGAGGCCATGGAGAGCCTCGCCGCCTGGGGATTCGCCTCCATGCCCGAGAAGGCGGCGGGCGGCATGGAAGCCGTGATCGGATTCGTCGAGGCCATGCGCGAGGCGCGCCTGAAGCTGCCCTTCGACACGGACGGGGTGGTCATCAAGGTGGCGGACCTGGCGATGCAGGACCGGCTCGGCACCACGGACCGCGTGCCCCGCTGGGCGATCGCCTTCAAGTACCCGGCCATGCAGGCCACGACCCGGGTGCTGGGCATCACCTGGCAGGTGGGACGGTCCGGGAAGCTGACGCCCGTGGCCGAGCTGGAGGCCGTGGAGGTGGCCGGCTCCACCGTGCGGCGGGCCACCCTCCACAACGCGGACGAGCTGGAACGGCTGGGAGTCCGCACCGGCTGCCGGGTCTTCATCGAGAAGGGCGGCGACGTGATCCCCAAGGTCGTGGCCGTGGTCCCGGGTTCCCTGCCGGAAGGGGCCGCCTGCGAGGCTGTGCCCGCGGCCTGCCCCGTCTGCGGAGGGACGGTCGCCAAGGACAGCGACGAGGAGGTGGCCGTCCGCTGCCAGAACCCGGAGTGCCCGGCCAAGCTGGAGGCCCGCCTCCTGCACCTGGGGAGTCGGGTGGCGCTGGACATCGAGGGCATGGGGGACGCCCTCGTGGAGCAGCTGGTGGCCGCCAACCGCTACGCCCATCCCTGGGAGGTGTTCGCGCTGCTCCAGGATGCGGGGCAGGGACTCGCCTTCCTGTCCGGGATGGAACGGATGGCCGAGAAGAGCGCCCGGAACCTCCTGGCGGCGCTGGAGGCGGCCCGCACCAAGCCCCTGTCCCGGTGGATCCATGCCCTGGGCATCCCCTTCGTGGGAGCCAAGACCGCCGAGCTGCTGGCGGAGTCCTTCCCGAGCCTGGACGGATTGTGGAAAGTCGACGAGGAGAGCCTGCAGTCCGTGGAGGAAGTCGGCCCCAAGGTGGCTTCCTCCATCCGGGCCTTCGTGGACCAGCACCCGGACCTGCCGGAACGGCTCGCGGGGATGGGCATCGCCCCCGCGCCGCCCGCGCCGAGGGATTCCTCCGTGCTTCCCCTGGCCGGGCAGGTGGCCGTGGTGACCGGGACCTTGCCGACCCTGTCCCGGGAGGAGGCCGAATCCCTCCTCAAGCGGCTGGGCGCGAAGGTGACCGGCGCCGTCTCCGCCCGGACCACCCTCCTGGTGGCGGGGGAGAAGGCGGGCTCCAAGCTCGCCAAGGCCCAGGAACTGGGAATCCCCGTCAGGGACGAGGCCTGGCTCCTGGACCGGCGGTGAGACTTCCGGGACCGCCGCGCTTCGCCAGGGCGGCCTGGATCGCCTTCCTCAGCTCCTCCAGCTGGTAGGGCTTCTGCAGGAATCCGGTCAGGTTCCTCCCCAGGAGATCCTGGATGGACTCGTGTTCCGAGTAGCCGCTGCACAGGATGACCGGAACGGAAGGATCCAGGCGCCTCATGGCCTTGAAGGCCTCGCGGCCGTCCATCCTGGGCATGGTGAGGTCCATGAGCACCAGGTCGATGGCGTCTCTCCGGCCGGCCAGCAGGTCGACGGCCTCCTGGCCGTCCGTCGCGGTGAGGACCTGGAAGCCCATGAGGCCCAAGGCCGTGGAGATGCTGTCGAGAATGGCGGGCTCGTCGTCGACGAGCAGGACCGTTCCCATGAAGACGGCGGGTGAGGACGGCTCCTCCGGAAGGAGGGGCGCCGCGGCGCGGCGATGGACCCGGAAGAAGACCTTGAAGATGGAGCCTCTGCCTGGCTCGCTGTAGATCTTGATGCCTGCCTTGTGGCCCCGGAGGATGCCCTGCATGGCCGAGAGCCCCAGGCCGCGGCCCGAGACCTTGGTGGTGAAGAAGGGGTCGAAGATGCGGGCCAGGGTCTCCGGGGTCATGCCGCAGCCCGTGTCGCCGACCTCCAGGACCACGTAGGAGCCGGGCTGGATCGGCTGGGTGGGGAAGGTCGTGGCGATGTAGCTCCCGTCCACCTCCTGGGTCGCCGTGGAGATCGTGATCGTGCCGTCCTGGTCCCCGATGGCGTCGGAGGCATTGGTGACCAGGTTCATGACCACCTGCTGGATCTGGGCGGTGTCCGCCTCGATGAGGGGCAGGTCCGCGGCCAGCCGGAACCGCAGGGCGATCTTCTTGGAGATGGAGACCTGGAGGAGGTGCGTCATCTCCTCGACGACGTGGTTCAGGTCGAGCTCCTTGACGACGAAGCGTCCCTTCCCCGAATAGGCCAGCAGCTGCTTGGTGAGATCGGAGGCCTTGAGGACCGCCTTCTCGACGTTGTCGAGGTAGTGCGTCGCCGGGGAGAGGTCGGAGAGGCTGTTCTGGGCCAGGTTGAGGTTCCCGAGGATGGCCGTGAGGAGGTTGTTGAAGTCGTGCGCGATCCCCCCGGCCAGGACGCCGAGGCTCTCGAGCTTCTGGGTCTGCCGCAGCAGTTCGTCGGTCCGCCTCCGCTCGGTCACGTCCCGGGAGACGAGGACGACCACCACTTCTCCGTCCCGGTTCCGGAACGCACTGCTCCTCCCTTCGAACCAGTGCCAGTCCCCGGACAGGTCCCGGAGGCGGTAGTCGAAGGCCATCCTGCTTCCTTCCTGGGCGATGCTCCCCCACATCTCCCGGATCCTCGCGAGGTCCGCCGGATCGATGTGGGAGGGCTCCGGGATCCGGTGCCCGATCAGTTCCGAGACCGGCTCCCCGACGAGGGCCTGGTAGTTGGGGTTTATGTAGCGGAAACAGCCCTGGGCGTCGAGTTCGCAGACAAGGTCGTGGCTCTGCTCCGTGAGCTGCCGGTAGCGCTCCTCGCTCTGCCGGAGCGAATCCTCCGTCCGGCGCCGTTCCGCCAGCTCCTGCTGGAGCGACAGCGTCCGCTGTTGGACCTTCCGGCGCAGGGCCCAGGTCCAGGCCAGCGCGGCCGCCAGCAGGGCCAGGATGGGCACCACCACGACCAGCGCCCTTCTGAAAACGGCGCCGAAGGGGAGTTCGGGGGCCTCCAGCGCGCCGAAGTGCCGGTTGTAGATCTCGGCGTACTTCCCGTTCTCCTTGAGGATGAAGAGCCCCTCGTTGAGGCTCGAGAGGATGTCCGCGTTGTCCTTCCGGATGGCGAAACAGTATTTCTGGGGGAGGAGGGGCGGTCCCGAGGCGGTCACGTTCCGCAGGCGGTCCCGCTTGATGCAGTAGAGCCCGACGGACTTGAGCACCACCGCGCAGTCCGCCTTCCCCTCCGAGACGCGCAGGAGCGCCTCCTGGGGGGAGGGAACCCCGGAGACCGCGAGACCCTGGGCGCCCAGGGTCTCGTGGACGATGTCCCCCTCCTCGGCGAGGATGGTCCTGCCTTTCAGGTCCGCCAGGGACCGGACCGCCCGGTCGGTGTCCCTCCGGAAGACGGCGTAGCTGGGCATGGAGTGGGGCACGGAGAAGTGGACGGACTTCGCGCGGTCCTCCGTGTAGAACATGCCCGAGAGGACGTCGATCTCGCCCTTGTCGAAGGCGGCCCGGAGCCCTTTCCAGGGGCTTGGCCGGATCTCCAGGATGAGGCCCGTTTCCGCGGCCACCTCGCGGATCAGGTCGATGGTGAAGCCCGCGGGCCGGCCCTGGTCGTCCAGGTATTCGTAGGGCGGGAAGTTGTTGTCGGACCCGACGATGATGGGTCGCGCGCCCGCGTCGGCGCGCAGCGGAAGGCCCGGCCACAGGCCAGACAGGCCGGCCAGGACCAGGAAGGAACGCGCGGCCTTCAGCCAGCGGCGGCCGGAACGAGCGGCCTTGGATCCATCTGGATGAGGGCGGACCGGGGGAAGCGTCAAGGGGAACCTTCCAGTCAGGTGAGCATAGCGAATCCAGGCCCAGGAAAGCCAACAGTTTGGGCAGGGGTGACGGCTACCGGGTCTCCGCGAGGCTCTTCAGGCGCCAGTGGCCTTCGAGACGCTCCCACTGGAGCACGAACAGCTTCCGGGAGGCCTCGCCGGGGAGGAGGGCGCCCCCCGTCCGGCTCGTCAGGAGGACCTCGACCGACTGGGTGCCCCGGCTGCCTTTCGCCTCGACTCGGCTCGCGAGCACGGTGACGCCCACCTTCTCCCGGCGCAGGATCCCAGCCAGGTACAGGCGCGCCTCGTCCCGGGTCATGCCGTCGGGGCCTGCGAATCCCGGGCTCAGGACCTCCGCGGCACCGCCCGGGTCGGCATCCTGGATCGCCTCCACGCAGGCGTCGAAGGCTTTCCGGATGGCCGCCTCGGGACTTTCCTCGCGACAGCCCGCCAGGGCCACCAGGGCGAGGGGGATTCCGGGATGGAGGCGCATGGCGGGCCTACCCTGCCGCAGGCGGCGTGGATTCCGGGGCGGCCGCCCCGTGCGCCACGAACAGGTCGGGATAGCTGCGCACCTCCGCGAGTTCGGGGCCGAGGCCCAGGCTCTCCATGACGCCCCGGATGGTTCCGGGCTCCCCCTCCAGTTCCAGGTAGCAGCCGAAGGGTGTCTCGTCCAGGCAGGCCGTGAGATCCTCCCGGCGCAGCAGGGCGCGGGTCTTCTCCATGGCCAGGACGGGATGGTAGCCGAGGGCCTGGAGGATGCCTCCCATCGCCTCCGCACTGGCCACGGCCGTCTCGATCTCCGGGCGGATCTTCAGCAGGGGATCGCTCACCTTGGGGCCCTTCCAGGTGACCCAGGCCCGGCCCCCGTAGCTTCTCACGCGCAGGGCGCAGCCCTGGGCGAACAGCTCCCCTCCCCGGTCCCAGAGGACGCTGCTTTCCGGCTGGGCGGGAACCTCGAGCCTGAAGCCCAGTGCCGCGAGCCTCGGCGCGAGCTCTCCCGTGGAAGGGATCCGCAGCTTGACCTCGGTTTCGATGGGAATGTGAGGATTCATGTCAAGCTCCGACGGATTTTAGGCATTATGAGCAGGGAGGTCGGTACGCGGTGATTCCTAAACGGTATCTCATCGCCACCTTGTTCATCGCGGCGATGCTCGTGATCCTGGCGGTGGTCCAGGCTCCCAGGTTCCGCGAGAGCGGCGGGGTGGCGGGGGGAGAGGCCCCGATCGCGATGACGCTGGAGTCCTTCACGACCTTGGCCCAGTTCGAGCTGCAGGAAGGCTGGGCGCCCCGCTTCAAGGGCGCCAGGGACCCGGACCAGCCCGACCCGTGGCCCAACACCGGCGGGTTCAACACCCCCTGGGAGCCCGCCTCCCCCTACCTCAGGGACCAGGGCCTGGCGCTGAACGGCCCCGGCGGCCTCAGCGAGGTGGTCCTCTGGCACGGGCTCGAATGGCGGCACTACCGCTTCGATGCCCCCCTGTGCTCCGCGCGGCTGGATCCGGACAAGCAGCGCTACCTGCTGGTCACCCTGCGCCTGGGGCCGGCCCGGTTCGAGACCCGGCTGCTGGAGGTGCCCGAAGGGCGGGTGATCTGGGCCTCGGACAGCGGACCCTGGAGCCGCTTCAGCTGGGACGGGCGGGCCGTGCTCCTGGGCCTCCAGGCGCGCGATGCCCTGCTCCTGGCCACGCGTTCCGTGGACCAGCCCCAGAACGAGACCACCCTCGCGCCCTGGGACGAGAAGCACCTGCCGGCGCCTCCCAGGAACTGGCCCACGAATCCGGAGCAGTTGTGGCCCGACGGGCAGGACCTGGCCGGACAGAGGCTGCTCGTGCCCTGGCAGCCCGGCGCGCGGCTGTGGTTCCCCTCCCGGGACCGGCTCTGGACCTGCGAGGCCTCCGGCTGGGTCCTGTGGGCGCTGGAGGAGGGGACCTGGCGGCGGAAGGATGCCGGACCCGGGGTGCTCACGGCCCATCCGCCCCAGACCATGGGCCTGGTCGCCCTGGAGAACGGGGCGGCCGTCCGGCGGACGGCGCCCCTCGACGAGGCCGCCTGGGAACCCGTGGGCGAGGAGACGAGCCCGTGGCCCGCCTACGACCCCGCCTGGGCGTGGCACAAGGAGGGCGCGATGGACGCCTGGGACGTGCGGTGGGGGAGCGACCTGCCCGGCCTGTCCCCCGAGCGCCAGCGGAAGGCCCTGCTCCGGTCGTTCCGGCCCGAGTGGCGGATCGCGACGGGCCTGCGCGCCTCCGTGCGGGGCTGGCTGCCCGCAGGCCCCGAGATCGCCCTTCGCGAGGCCCAGTCCGTGGCCTGGGTCTGGGTGGGCACGCGGGTGCTCCTGGTCGAGCTCCAGCCGGTGGAACGGCTGCGGCGCATCAAGTCCATGCTGAAGGGCTTGTAGTTCCCGTCCTGCGAGCGCGCCGTCCGATCCCGCACATCCTAAAACACATGCTCGGCGGTGCCGATTTCTGTTAGCGTAGGCGCAGCCATCTGTCTGCACCCTGGCCTCCCGAGGTTCCTCATGCCCCGTCTTCTCCTCGTGGACGACAATCCCAGCATCCACAAGATCGCCGAAACCCTCCTTGCGGCCAGCTCCATCGAGCTGGTGTGCGTGGATTCCGCCGCAGTGGCACTGGAGAAGGTGGACCGGGGCGACCATTTCGACGTGGCCCTGGTGGATACGTCCATGGCCGTCATGGATGGCTGGGGGCTCCTGGCGAGGCTCAGGGAGATCCCCGCCACGGCCCGCATGCCCATCGCCATGATGGCCGGGGTCCTGGACACCGTGGATCCCGAGCGCGTCAAGGCGGCCCCGATCCAGGGCTTCCTGAAGAAGCCCGTGGAACTCAAGAACCTCGGGGATCGAGTCCTCCAGCTCATGGAGACGCCCGTGCCCGAGCCGGAACCCGAACCCGAACCGCCTGCGCCCGTCTTCGGCGAAGCCTCCCCCTTCGCGACCATGCCCGCCACCCGCCTGGAGGACCTTCCGGAGATCAGGCAGCCGGTTTCCGCGGCGCCGGAGGAGGACGACCTCCTGGAACTCACCGAGGAGGATCTCTACCCTGGGCCGGAAGCGGCGCCGAAGGAAGAGACCCTCGACCTGGAAGAACTCGACCTGGAGAGCCTCCAGGGCATTTCCCCGCTGCCGGAACACCTGTCGGTCCCGAGTCCCCTCGGGAGCCAGGAGCCGGTCCTGGAGCTTCCCTCCCCCGAACTGGAGCTTCCCGGACTTGGGATCCCGGCGGAGGAGCTCGTGGAGATTCCCTCCCTCGGCAGCCTGCCCGAGGTCGAGGCGCTGTCCCTCCCGGAACCGGAGACCGTTCCGGAAACTCCGCTGGCCGCCGAGGCGACCTCTCCGGAACCGTCCGTCCTCGCCCCTGTCGTCCCGGTGGCGGAATTCGACTGGTCCGACGACAGCGAGTCGATGCTGGCCGCGGTGGAGGCACCCGCTCCCGCCGAATCCTTGTCGCTTCCCACCGAGGAACTGGATCTCCTGGACGTCTCCATCCCGGAGATCGCCGCCGAGCCCAGCCTCCCCGTGCCCGGCCTCGAGGGAGCCCTGCCCGTGACGGAGGAGCAGCCCTTCCCAGGGATCCTGGAGGCGGAAGGCCCCGTGGCCCAGGTCCCCCTCGAGACGGTTCCCGAATCGGCGGCTGAAGCTCCCGCGCCGACCGCCGAGGCTGTCCAGGCTCCCGCGCCGGCGGCGAGCCTCGGCACCCAGGAGCTGCTGGAGGCCATGATGGCGGATCCGGTCCTGATGGACGCCCTCTCGAAGGCCGTGGTCGCCCGCCTGGGGGACCAGGTCCTCCGGGAGATCGCCTGGGAGGTCATGCCCGAGCTTGCGGAACGCTTGCCGCGCTCCTGAACCGGGGACTGGAGTCTGAATGATCACGGGCTACAACACGGACGTCAGGCACGGCAACCGGATCTTCCACGTCCAGACCGAGGACAAGGGGCTGGGCAACCCCAAGATCGAGACGCTGATCTACGTGGGCGGCGAGATCCTGGACAGCTACCGCGGGGGCTACGACGACCTGATCAACGGGGGCGCGGTGTCCGAAGCCCTGGTCCAGGACCGGATGAACGAGCAGCACAAGACCGTGATCCGGGACATCAAGAACGGGAAGTACGACACGACGCCCCAGGACGTCGAAGTGGCGGAAGCCCAGGTCTTCACCGACCGCTCCCTGGACCAGGCCATCCTGGAGTACCTCCAGCAGGAAGGGGACGTGGACACCCTCGAGCTGGTGCTGGACGAGGCGATGAAGCCGACCTTCGGCACGCTCTTCCGGTTCAGGCTCAGGGCCCGCCTCTGCATCAGCCAGGATCCTGTCCCGGGCGCCGATGTGACGGTGAAGCTGGTCTCCAGCCTGAAGAAGGCCGTCATCCTGCTCACGGGCCGGACCGACCAGGACGGCGGCTTCGTGGGCCAGGTGGATCTCCCCCCGAGCCAGCCGGGCCACTGCGCCGTCGTCGTGAGCTGCGCCTCCGAGGCGGGGAGCGACGAGGTGCGGGCCCTGATCGCCGCCTGAGCCCCGGCACGCGCTGATATATCCGCCGGCGGGCCCGTCCGGATGCCCGATTCATGCTATTCGTGGTGAGCGACGGATCTTGGAGAAAGGCCTATGGCGGAACGGGTGCTGCTGGTTCACACGGGCGGGACGCTCGGCATGACGCCCACCGGGACGCCGGTGACCCTCTCCCCGGGCCCCTCGGTGGCCGGGATCCTGGAACAGGTCCCCGAGCTGGCGGAAGTGGCCGAGCTGCGGCTCACGGTGGCCCTCAACCGCGATTCGGCCACCATGGAGCCGGAGCACATCCTGGGACTCGCCCGCCTGATCCGGGAGCAGAGCGGCGACGTCGAAGGCATCGTCCTCGTCCACGGAACGGACACGATGACCTACACCGCCTCCGTCCTGGGATTCCTGCTGGCCGACCTCGGGAAGCCCGTGGTCATCACCGGCTCCCAGCGCCCCCTGGCCTATGTGCGGAGCGACGCCCGGAGTAACCTGGTGGAGGCCGTGACCCTGGCCACCCGGGGGGTGCCCGAGATCGGCATCTGCTTCGGGGACCACTGGCTGAGGGGGGTGGCGGCGGAGAAGCTCAGCGTCCACCGCTACCAGGCCTTCGAGACCCCCAACCTGCCGCCCCTGGCGGAACTGGGCCTCCACATCCAGATGCATCCCCACGCCGGGGCCTTCGAGCGCCGGGTGCCCGCGGGGCTCGGGCTGGCCCTGGAGACCGGCCTCGCCGTCTACGCCCCCTTCCCGGGCATGCCCTGGCACCTGCCCCCCGCAGGGACCCGGGGCGTGCACATCCAGGCCTACGGGGCCGGCAACCTGCCGATGGACCGGCCGGACCTCCGGGCCCTGCTGGAGCACTGCCGGCGGCGGTCCATCCCCGTGGTGATCACGAGCTACTGCCCCTGGGGCGGCGTGGACCTGGCGACCTACGAACTGGGCCGCATGGCGGCGGACTTCGGAGCCGTTTCCGGGGGACTGCACACGCGCTGGGCGGCCCTGGCCAAGCTGGGCCTCGTGCTGGGAGCGGGCGGGGGCCTCGAGGACGTCCGGCGCGCCTTCGGCATCTCCTGGGCCGGGGAGCCCCTCTGACCGGTCCCGGTCTACACTGGAGGTTTACTGGAGCCTTTCCATGCTCGATCCGAACCTCTTCCGCAATGACCTCGAATCCGTCGTCAGGGGACTCGCCTCCCGGGGATTCGAGTTCGACCAGGAGGCCTACCGGAAGCTGGATTCCGAGCGCCGGCGCCTCATCCAGGAAGCGGAGCTCCTCAAGGCCGAGCGCAACCGGGTATCGGACGAAGTGGCCAAGCTGAAGCGGGCGAAGGCCGACGCGAGCCATCTCATCGCCCAGCAGCGGGAGGTGGGGGAGAAGCTGAAGGCCCTGGAGGTGGCGGAAAAAACCGCGGAGACGGAGTTCCGGAACTTCCTCTCCACTGTTCCCAACCTGCCGCACGAGAGCGTGCCCGTGGGCAAGGACGAGCACGGCAACCTGGAGGTCAAGCGCTGGGGCACCCCCGCAGCCATCGCCGACCCCAAGGACCATGTGGAGCTCGGCACGAAGCTCGGGATCCTGGACCTGGACCGGGCCGCGAAGATGAGCGGCGCGCGGTTCTCCGTGCTCAAGGGCCTCGGGGCCAGGCTGGAGCGGGCGCTCATCAACTTCATGGCGGACCGGCAGTCCGCCGCCGGCTGGGGCGAGGTGATGACCCCCTACATGGTGCTGCCCCACGCGGTCTATGGCGTGGGCCAGCTGCCCAAGTTCGAGGAGGATCTCTTCAAGACCCGGCGCGGCGAGGACACCCTGTACCTCATCTCCACCGCCGAAGTGCCCCTGACGAACCTCTACCGGGAGGAGATCCTGCCCGAGGAGCAGCTGCCCATCCGGCACTGCGCCTTCACGCCCTGCTTCCGCTCGGAGGCCGGGTCCTACGGGAAGGACACGAAGGGCATCATCCGCCAGCACCAGTTCCACAAGGTCGAGCTGGTGGCCTTCGCCGCCCCCGACAAGGCCGAGCAGGAGCACGAGCACCTCACGGCCTGCGCGGAGGCCATCCTGGAGGCCCTGGAGCTGCCCTACCGTCGCATGCTCCTCTGCACCGGCGACATGGGCTTCTCCAGCCGCAAGACCTTCGACCTGGAGGTCTGGCTCCCCAGCCAGGGCACCTACCGGGAGATCAGCTCCTGCTCCTGGTTCGGGGACTTCCAGGCCCGCCGCGCCAACATCCGCTTCCGTCCCAGGGACGGCAAGCCCCAGTTCCTGCACACCCTCAACGGCAGCGGCCTGGCCGTGGGCCGGACGTGGGTGGCCGTCGTCGAGAACGGCCAGCAGCCGGACGGGAGCGTGAAGATCCCGAAGGCGCTGGTCCCCTACCTCGGCACCGACGTCCTCCGCTGAACGCTCGCTACCCCACAAGGAAACGGCCCCGTCCGGGGCCGTTTCCTTGTGGGCGGGCCAGGCCTACTGGCCCAGGTCGACGCCGACTTCCGGGGCGTCCAGGGTGGCCTGGGGGTTCGTCCAGATGCCCCCGAACCTGCCCCAGAGGGAGCTGAAGCCCGGCCGCTGCCGTCCCTTCGTCTCCAGGGCCTTCCGCTCCGCCTCCAGGACCTGCTGGGAGATGGAGGACTGGATGTTCTGGACGATCGCCATGCGCTTCTGGAACGTCGGGGGTTCCGCGGGGGTGCGGGCCTTGACGCGCGCGACCATGACCTGCCCGTCCGGCGCCCACAGGACCGGCGTGAGGGAGCCCACGGCCGTGTCCAGGAGGGCCTTGCGGATGGCCGGGTGCTCCCCGAGGGGGCCCAGGCTCTGGATCGTGATGTTCTCCCGGGTGGAGGGGGGGGCCAGGGCAGCCAGGTCGCCGGAGGCCAGGGCGGCCTTCGCCTTCTCCGTGGCCGCCTTCCGGGCCTGCTCCAGCTTCCAGGCGGCGAGCACCTTCGGGCGGATCTCCTTCAGGGGCGGCACGGCGATCGGCAGCTCCTCCTGGACCCTGAACACGACGTAGGCCTCTCCGGCCTGCAGGGTCTTGGAGACCTCCTTCAGCTTCATCCGGAAGGCCTGGTCGACCAGGGCGGCCGAGTCGGGAACCCCTTCGATGACGGCCGTGGCTTCGTCCAGCAGGGGAAGGCTCGTCTGGACCTTCAGGTTGAGGCTCTTGGCGGCGGCCGCGAGGTCGCCCTTGTCGCCCACCCGCTTGCGCAGCTGTTCCAGGAGGTCCTTCGCCCTGGCCGCGAAACGATCCTTCATCATCTGGGCCCGGAGTTCCTCCTTCACCTCGGCGAAGGGCTTCTCGCGGCGGCCCTCCAGCTTGATGAGGTGGATGCCGAAGCTGGTCCTCACCGGCTGGCTGATCTCGCCGGGCTTCAGGCCCATCGCGGCATCCTCGAAGGCCTTGACCATGGAGCCGACCCTGAACCAGCCCAGGCGTCCCAGGTTCGTCTTCGCGCTGGGATCCTGGCTCTGCTCCACTGCCGCCTTGGCGAAGTTGCCTCCCGCGACCAGCTTCTCGCGGAGGGCCTCCGCCTTCTTGGTGGCCTCGGCGAATTCCGCCTCGGTCCTGGCCTGGAACAGGATGTGGCTGGCGTCCATCTCCGCGTACTGGGCCTTCCTCGAATCGTAGGCAGCCTGGAGCGCCGCATCGTCCACCTTGATGGCGTTCCCGAGGGAGGCCTGGCCGAGGGCGACGTACTGGAGCACCCGGCGCGGACCGTACTGGAAGCGGGCGCCCGAGGCCTTGAGGTAGGCGTCGAGGGTCCCGTCGCCGGGATCCTGGACCGCGGCCATGTCGGGCGTCAGCGAGGCGATCTCCAGGGTGAGCTGCTCGTTCTGGACGCGGTTCTCGAGGGTGATCCAGGCCTCGTCCACGGGAACCTGGGCGGCGGCCTGGTCGATCAGCTTCTGGATCACCAGCTGGTCGCGCACTTCCTTCTCCCACTGGATCAGGGCGATCCCGTTCTCGCGGAGGATCGACACGATCTCGGTGGTCGGCCTCAGCTGGCCGTTCGGGCCGACGAAGACCTCGTACTGGCGCAGCCTCGTCTCCAGCGCCTTCTTGACCTCCTGGTCGGTGACCAGGATGCCCCGCTGGTCGGCCATCTCCTCGAAGAGCTTCAGGTCCACCGTCCGGCGCAGGGCCTGGGCCCTCAGGAAGGGGATCATGGTCTTGAGGTTCGGCTGGTTGCCCATGCGGCGGACGGACTCGGCGAGGGTCTGCTCCACGTCCCTGCGGAGGATGCTCCGGCCGTAGACCCGCGCCACGGTGTCATCGGGCATGTTGGCGCTCCGGCCGCTGGGGGCGAGGTAGGCGATCATGCCCAGGAGCAGCACCAGCATGATTGCCGTCGTGGGCGCCTGGTTCCCCTTGAAGGTGTTCCTGAAGAGGCGCAGGGGCGTCTTGCGTTCGGACACCGGGGTTTCGGTCGCCTTGGATTTGGCGGATTCTCGGCTGCTTCTGGAGACGGGGCTCATTCGGGATCCTAGCTAGGAATACGGTTGCCGCCCAGGAATCGGTTCCGCGCGGCAACGGTTGGCACGGGGCCGGAACCTATAAGCGTATCAAAGGAGCGCCTCCGTGCCGACGAGTGAGTTTCTGAAATCCCGCGCTTCTCGCACGGCACCGGCGGAGTGGGCGAATCCTGCAACTCACTCTACACTGGAGCGAGTGGAGATCGCATGGCCGCACGACCTGTCATCACGTGGGGGGACCCCCGGCTCAAGACCAACAGCTCGGACGTCGGGGAATGGACCCCGGAACTGGAACAGCTGGTCGAGGACATGTTCGAGACCGGCCTGGAGGAGGAGGGCGTGGGGCTCGCGGCCCCCCAGGTGGGCATCAACCTGAACCTCGTCGTCATCGATCCCTCCTCGGGGGAGGATCCCGCCCAGAAGCTCGTCCTCATCAATCCCGAGATCATCCGCACCGAAGGGACCCAGGTGGGTCCGGAGGGCTGCCTCTCCATCCCCGGCATCCACGAGGTCCTGGAACGGCCGAAGAAGGTCTGGGTGAAGAACCGGCGGCGGGACGGCACCTGGGAGGAACTCGCGGGCGAGGATCTCCTGGCCCGGGCCTTCTGCCACGAGATCGACCATCTCCGGGGGAAGCTGTTCGTGGACTACTTCGGGCCGGTGAAGCGCCAGATCCTGTTCCGCAGGTTCATCAAGCACCGCGAGGACCGCTGACCGTGGGCCGGGTCGCCTTCCTCGGAACCCCTGCCGTCGCCGTGCCGGTGCTGCGGGCCCTGGCTTCGGCCTGCGCCGTGGAGGCCGTGTTCTGCAACCCGGACAAGCCCCAGGGCCGCGGGAGGCACCTCGAGGCGCCCCCCGTCAAGCGGGCCGCGGAGGCCCTTGGACTGGCCGTCCACCAGCCGGCGAGCTGGAAGCTGCCCGAGACCCGGAGCTTCTGGGAATCCCTGGGGATCGACCTGGCGATCGTGGTGGCCTACGGGCACATCCTTCCTGGCTGGATGCTGGACGGCTGCCCCCTGGGGACCTGGAACCTCCATTTCTCGCTCCTGCCGCGCTGGCGGGGAGCCGCCCCCGTCAACCACGCGCTCCTGGCCGGGGATTCCGAGACCGGCGTCACCCTCATGGCGGTGACCCGGGGGCTGGACGCGGGACCCGTCGCGGCGGTGAGTCGCCGTCCCATCGGCATGGACGACACGGCGGAGGGCCTGCTGTCCCTGCTGGCCGGGGATGCCGCCGGGCTGTTGTCGGAACACCTGCCCGCGCTGCGGGGCGGCACCCTGGCCACGGTGCCCCAGGAGGAGGCCCTGGCGACCTTGGCCCCCAAGCTGGGCCGCGCGATGTCGGCCCTGGACTTCGGCAGGACCGCCCTGGAGCTGCACCGGCAGGTCCGGGGACTCCAGCCTTGGCCCGGCGTGGACTTCACGCTCGGGGAGACCCCCATCAAGATCTGCGGCGTGGGAGGCCTGGAGCCTTCGGCCCACGCCCCCGGGACCCTGCGCTGGGACCGGAAGGGGGCCTGGCTCACGGCCGGGGATGGCCGGGAGCTGGGACTGGTCCTGCTCCAGCGCCCGGGAAAGCCGGTCCAGCCCTCCCTGCAGGCCCTCCAGCCCTGGGGCGCGGAGGGCCAAGTCCGCCTGGGATGATTCGGAAGGCGAGACTGAATAATTAAATAATATTTATCATTATCCGGCTTGGCTGGTCGAAACGCCGGCCGTCCGGACCTCGGGTGCCGACGTCATGCCAGCTTGGCCGCGACTTCCCGGTATTCGGGGTTGATGTCGTAGACCAGGCGGAACTGCTCGAGGGCTTCGTCCTTCCGTCCCTGCTGCTCCAGGATCTCGCCCAGGTCGTAGCGGAGGCCGATGGTGTCCTCCGGCGGCCAGCCGGGGGTGTCGATGCCGCGGTGCAGCCATTCCGAGGCCGCGTCGTGGTTCCCCCGGGCGAGTTCGCAGATGGAGAGCATGGAGCAGCATTCGAGGGTGCGCTCGGGGTCGAGCATGGCCTTCTTGAACTCCTCCATGGCCGGCTCCAGCAGCATCATCTCCTTGTAGGCGATGCCCAGGTTGTAGTGGGTGTCGTAGTCGTCGACCTTGACCTGCTGTTCGACCCCTTCGCGGAAGGCGTTGAACAGCTGGTCGACGCTCTGGATCTTCTCCACGACGTTGGTGGCGTCGTGCATCTCCTCGCCCTCGCCGCTCTCCAGCAGGGCGTCGCCCAGCACGTCCGTGAGGTCGAAGAAGGAGTGGCCCTCCTCCGTCTCCGGCAGGGCGGCGGCCCCGGTCTCGCGGCCCATCCGGCGGAGGGACTCCTCCACCGTCTCGAGGCGGGCCCGCAGCGCCGGGTGGCCGGGATGGGCCTCGAGGGCGTTCTCGATCTCGATCTTGGCCTCCTCGGGGCTCCCGTAGTCCAGCTGGAAGTCGATGTCGGAAAGGGTGGCGGCGAGGTCCTCGTCGATGGCGGCGGCCGCGAGGTCCGGCTCCGGGATGGGAGGGACCTGCTGGAACGTCGCCACTGCGGGCATCTGGGGGGCGAAGGAGAGCGGCTCCAGTTCCAGGGGCTCCAGTTCGGGCGGGAGCGCGCGGGTGTCCAGGGGGCCGGGTTCCGGTTCCGGGAGCAGGGCCCGGAGGTCCGCGGCGCTCAGGTCCATGGAATCGGTCGGCAGGGGCGGGAGAAGGAGGCCGGTTCCCTGGGTGGTCCTGGGATTGAACTCGTCCAGGGGGATCAGGTCCGGAGGCGCAGCGAACGCCGGGGGGGCCTGGACTTCAGTGCCTTTCCGGTCCTCGTCCAGGGCGATGAGGATGTCCAGGTCGCTGGGAAGTCCCGGGACGGGGGGTTCGGGGAAGCCGGAGCCCGCGCCCAGGCCGATGATCTGGCCTCGATCCGCCTCGACGGCCGGGGGGGGCGGCGGCTGGACGTCCATCAGGCCCAGGGTCCGCCGGTAGAGCCTCGTCGAGCCCGGGAAGAGGGCCTCGGCCTTGTCGAGCATCTCCAGTGCCATCTCCCTTGAGCCGATGGCGGCCAGCTTCTCGGCCATCTTGACGTAGTGCATCTGGACGGCGGTCATCTTGCCGCTGGCCTTGATGATCTCCGCGATGCGGTGGATGGCGTCGCGGTTCGTGGGATCCAGCTCCAGGATGCTCGAGAAGGCCTCCTGCGCCTTGTCCATGAACCGGGCCCGGACGAAGTTCTCCGCGTCGCGCTGGAGCTGCTGGATCTGCATCCGGCGGACCGGGTCCACTTCCGTGCGCTCGTAGCCGGTGAAGGTCTCCGTGGGGGCCGGGCTCGGAGGCTGGGGCGCGGGGGCCTGGGGAGGCAGGGCGATCTGCTCGTCGGTGACCCCCAGGTCCCGGAGCTGTTCCAGCACGGAGGCCGCCAGGGCCTCGTCCCCGACGAGCTTGGCCTCCTCGTAGGCCCGCCGAAGGGCATCCGTGCGCTCGGGCTTATTGCCGCCGTGGTGGGCGATCTCCGCGAGCTGGAGCCAGGTCTCGGCCGTGAAGAAGCTCTGCATGGCGTTCCGGAGGGCCTTGGAGGCGGTCTCCCCCATGCCGCGCCTCGCGTAGTCCCGCCCGATCGCCTTGAAGAGCTTGAGGCCCTCGTTCGCCATCCCGGCCTTGGCCATCTCGCGCAGGGCCCGCTCGCACAAGGCCATCGCCTTTTCCGGGAGCTGGGGGATCTGGGCCAGGGCCTCGAGCGCCTTCTCGGGGCTCCTGGACTGGAGTTCCACCTCGGCGAGGGCTTCCAGGATCTCAGGGCTCCTCGGGTTGGCGGAGAGCCCTTCGCGGAGGTGCATCACCGCGCCGGTGAGATCCTTCTGGATCACGCAGAGCCGCGACTGGGTCAGGAACACCTGGGGCGCGGTGGTCATGGTCTTCGCGCGCTCCAGGATCTGGTAGGCCTCGCTGTGCATCTGCTCGATGGCGAGGGCCTCGGCGACCTCCAGGTAGATGGAGGCGGCGCGTTCCTTCATGCCCTCCTTGTTGTAGAGGTCCGCGAGCTTCACCTTGTTCTTGAGGTTCTTGGGGTCCAGTTCCACGACCTGGGCGAACTCCTCGAGCGCGCGCTTGAGGAGCCCCTTCTTCGTGAACTGCTCCGCCATCTCGATGTGGATCTGGATGGCGTCCTTGATCAGGTTGGTCTGGCGGTAGAGGTCCGCCAGCCGGCTCGCCACGTCCGCGTCCTCGGGGGCGGACCGGCGGGCCTTCTTGAACACCGCCGTGGCCTTGGGGATGAATCCGTCCCGCTCGTAGCCCGTGCCGGCACGCTTGAACATGTCGACGGCATCCCGGGTCTTCCCGGCCTGGAGGCAGAGGTCCCCGATGCGGTTCATCATCAGGAGGTCGTTGGGCTTGTCCTCCAGGAGCTTCAGGAACTCTTCGATGGCCCGGTCGATTCTTCCGGAAGCCACGAAGCTCTCGGCTTGTTTCTGGATCTTGGTGCGGTCGATGGCCATCCGATTCCTCGGGACGATGGGTTCAGTCTATGGATTCAGTCCGTTTTCCGGTAGCGCCCCGGCCTCCGCGAGACCCAGGTTCCGGCCCGTGAAGGCGCGGGGCAGCAGGTCCCGCAGCTCGAAGAGGGCGCGGGTGGACCGGTTGGCCAGCAGGACGGGCAACGAATCCGCGAACTCGGCGAGGGCCTGGCGGCATGCGCCGCAGGGGGGCGTGAGGTCGCCCCCCTCCGTCACCACGACCAGGGCCTCCAGTCCGCCGGGGCGCAGGCCCCGCGACACGGCGGCGCAGAGGGCCGTCCGTTCCGCGCACTGGGTGACCGAATAGCTGGCGTTCTCGACGTTGCAGCCCGCGACGATCGTGCCGTCCTGGGTCCGGAGGGCGGCGCCCACCCGGAAGCCCGAATAGGGGACGTAGGCGTGCTCCCAGGCCCGCCAGGCGGCCTGCAGCATCGGCTCCCAACCTGCAGCGTCGAGTGGATCGAAAGACACGGGCACCTCGGTGTTGGCTCTAGGGTATTGCCAATCCCTGGGCCGTGAAAGCGTCAGTCGTTCCAGGATCCCGGAATCCTCCTCCCTGGGCACAGGCCACGGCCAGCGCCCGCCAGCATGCCGTCGGCCCCGCGTGTTCCCGGGTCCCCTCGCGGGAATGGACGACCAGGAGGACTTCCTGCCTGAGGAGACGGGCCTGCAGGATGGCCCCCGACAGGCGCTCCAGTTCCGTCTCGAAGGCGGTTCCGGGGCTCCAGGCGCCCATGTCCAGGGACAGGCGCAGACCCGCGGGCTGTTCCCCCTCGAAGGTCCGGACCCAGGGCTCTCCCCGCTGCGCCGTCCGCTTCCAGTGGACCTGGCTGAGCGGGTCGCCGGTGCGGAAAGGGCGCGCGCCTTCCGGGGAGGAGCGGCCGGGCCTGGGCACGAAGAACCGGGCTTCCCCGCCGGCATCTCCCTGGAGGGCGCTGGATCTCGGGTGGGGGAGGACGAGCAGTTCCTGGTCCAGGGGGAACCGCCACGCCTTCTCCAGGAAGCCGAAGGGGAAGCGCGTCCGCAGCTCCAGGTGGCGGGCCCGGCACCAGCCGCGCCGCTCGGGGCGGGCGTGGAGCACGACGAGGGCCGGCTTCCCGCCGCCGGACCCGCCTCCGAAGAAGCCGGGCTCCACGCGCGCCTGGTCGAGGCCGAGGTGCACCTCCAGGCCCCGGGGCCGCCGGGGATGGCGGTCCAGGAGGCGCACCCGGATCCCTCCCTGCACCCTGGCGAAGAGGTTGCCCTCCTCGACGGCCAGCAGGTCCAGGCCCTCCAGGGCCCGGCGGCTGACCCAGCCGGAGACCAGGAAGAGTCCGAGCATGAGGGAGAAGACCAGGTAGAGCAGGTTGTTCCCGGTATTGACGGCGAAGAACCCGATCAGGAAGAGCGCCGCCAGGTATTCGAGCCCCAGCCTCGTGAGGGTCAGGCGGAGCCGTTTGTCATCCCAGAGTTTCATGTCTGCCATCATGGACTCTTCCGGGTGTCCTGGACGCCTTGATCGGGAGGATGCGTGTTCACCGGCTTGATCCGATTCCTGGGGACCTTCGAGGGCCGCTCGCCGAGGCCCGGGGGGGCGCGCCTGCGCATCTCGGCGCCGGAGGGCCTGCTGGAGCGGGCGGAGATCGGCGCGAGCATCGCGGTCAACGGTACCTGCCTCACTTCCGTGGCCAGGGCGAGCCGGCACTTCGACGCCGATCTCTCCGAGGAGACGCTCGGGAGGACGACCCTCGCCCGCCTGGCCAGGGGGGCGGTGCTCAACCTGGAGCCGAGCCTCCGGGTGGGCGACCCCCTGGACGGCCACCTGGTTTCCGGCCATGTGGACGGCGTGGGAAGGCTGCTGGACCGCCCGCAGGACGAGGGCACCTGGCGCTTCTCGATGCCGGCGGAGCTGGCCTCGATGATCGCCGCCAAGTCCTCCGTCACCGTGGACGGCATCTCCCTCACGGTCGTGGACTGCGGGCGCGACTGGTTCACGGTGGCCCTGATCCCGGAGACCGTACGGAGCACGAGGCTGTGCGGGATGAGCGCCGGTGTGGAGGTCAACCTGGAGGTGGACCCGGTGGGGCGCTTCGTCGCCAGGAGCCTGGCCCTGGCGGACAGCGACGAGAAGCTGCGGGCATTCGCGAAGCGCGGCTGGGCCTGAGGGACCCGCCGCGCTTCCTGGACCTGCCTGAGGCTACTTCGTGGCGGCGGCGAACCGCTTGCTGACCTCGCTCCACTTGATGTTCTCGGCGAACATGTCGGCGTATTTCGCGCGGGCGATGCCGTAGTCCACCATGAAGGCATGCTCCCAGCTGTCCAGGACCACCAGCAGGTCCTGCTCGATGGGCAGGCCCAGGTGGTGCTCCCCGAAGAAGTAGGTGTGGAGCTTCCCGTCCCGGCGGTTGCGGGTGAGGACGGCCCATCCGGGGCCGCACAGGGCGGCGGCCTTGAGGTCGGCGACCACCTTGTCCTTCCCCCCCTGGGCGTCCAGGGCCTGCTGCAGGGCCGGGCTGACGGCATCGTCGGCGCCCAGGTTTTCGAAATAGAGCTCGTGCAGGAAGGAGCCGTTGAACGCGACCGCCTCGCGGCGCTTGAGTTCGCTGTAGTCGCTGAAGGAATAGTTGGGCTTCGTGTTGTCGGCCACGGCCAGCTTCTGCTCGATCTCGTTCAGCTTGGCGATGTAGCCCTTGTAGAGGGTGAAGTGCTGGTCCAGCTGGCTGTCGCTGAGCCCCTTCACGGCTCCGCCCTTCAGGTGATCGTAGTTCTTGCCCTCGTATGACATGAATCTCCTCCGGTCTCTTCGCCGCTTGGGCAGGTTTTCATGAATCGGACAGTATCTGGGATGCACGGGCTCCCGGATATGTTCCTTTCCTTTTCATCCTGGGCGGGAGGAATCTGCCGGAGGCCGGCTACCGGAACTCGGGGGGAGGGGCTCCCTCCCAGGTGCCCCCGAAGAGGAACGTCGTCACGGGGACATCGTGGACCTTCACGCCCCGCTGGCTCATGCAGGTGTGCTCGGCGGTCAGCTTCACGCCCCAGGCCGCCGGGCGGAGGTGGGTCTCCAGGGTCTCGAAGATCTGCTGGGTCATGCGCTCCTGGACCTGGAGCCGGTTGGCGTAGGCCTGGACCACCCGCGCCAGCTTCGAGATGCCGACGGTGCCGCCCTCCCCCGGCAGGTAGCCCACGGTGGCGTAGCCGTAGAAGGGGGCCAGGTGGTGTTCGCAGGTGCTCACGAAGGGGATCCGCTCCAGGACCACGGGGCAGGGGGCCAGGATGCCCGGGAGGGGCTGCAGTTCCGCCGCCAGGTCCGTCTCGTAGCCGGCCAGGCGGACCCGCCAGAACTCGGCCACCCGGCAGGGCGTCTTCCGCAGCTCGGGGGAGTCCGGATCGAGCCCGAAGCCGCCAAGCAGCTCGCGGACGGCCCGGGAAATTCTGGCTTCATCGAAGGGCATGGGGGCTCCCGAGTTCGAAGACCAGAGTGCCACCATCCCGGAGGGAAAGGGTAGTGATCCGCATGGGGCGCTCCCTGTGGGATCATGTCTGTTCTGGAGGCCCCATGAGCAAGCAGCCGGTCACGTACGCCGCCGCCGGCGTGGACATCAATCGCCAGGACGACGCCCTGGCCAGGATCAAGCCGCTGGTGAAGGCCACGAAGACGCCCGGGGTCCGCAGCGACATCGGCCTCTTCGGGGGCCTGTTCGCGGCCCAGTTCCCGGAAGCGAAGCCGGTCCTCGTGGCCTCCATGGACGGCGTGGGCACCAAGATGAAGGTGGCGCGCCTCGCGGGCAAGTGGGACACCGTGGGGGCGGACCTGGTGAACCACTGCATCAACGACATCCTCGTGCAGGGCGCCCGACCTCTGTTCTTCCTGGACTACATCGCCGCCCAGCGCCTGGAGCCCGAGGTGATCGAGCAGATCGTGAAGGGCATGGCCGATGCCTGCCGGGAAGCGGGCTGCGCCCTCATCGGCGGCGAGCTGGCGGAGATGCCGGGGGTGTACGCCGAAGGGGAGGTGGACGTGGCCGGCACCATCGTGGGGATGGTGGACGAGGACGATCTCCTGCCCCGCCTGGACGCCATGGCCGAGGGGGACGTGCTCGTCGGTCTCCGCAGCTCCGGGCTGCACACCAACGGCTACTCCCTGGCCCGGAAGGTCTGCTTCGAGGTCGAGGGGCTGAAGGTCTCGGACGAGCTGCCGGGAACGGGGATGACCGTGGCGGACGCGCTTCTCGCGACCCACCGGAGCTACCTGAAGCCGGTCATGCCCCTCGTGAAGGCCCGCCAGCTGGTCGCCATGGCCCACATCACGGGCGGCGGCCTGACGGACAACCTGCCCCGGGTGCTGCCCAGGCACCTGGACGCCGTCATCGACACCGCCAGCTGGGAGGTGCCGGCCCTCTTCCGGTTCCTTTCCGGGAAGGCCGGGATGCCCATCGAGGATGCCCGCCGCTCCTTCAACCTCGGCGTCGGGATGGTGCTGGCCTGCCGGAAGGAGGCCGCCGGACAGGTCCTCGGCCAGCTCGAGGCCGGGGGAGAAGCCCCCTGGGTCCTCGGCGAGCTGACCAAGGGCGAGGGCAAGGTCGTCTACCGCTGACATGGTCCTCCGGGGCGCGCTGCTCGTGGGCCTCTCGCTGGCGCTCGGGGGGTGCCGGGGCATGGGGCCCTCTCCCGCACCTTCCGCCCCGGGCGCGATCCAGGCCGCGCTTCCCGGCCTTCCGCAGGACCGCTGGCTGAGGGTGGGCGGATCGGAACAGGAGGGCGCCCGGTGGTTCCTGGAGGAGGGGACGCGGCTCCGTGAACTCCCGCCGCCGCCGGTCGCGCTGTTCCCGTACGAACTCGCGGTCTCGCCGGACGGCCGCTACCTTGCGGTGGTGAGTGCGGGCGAGGGACATCCCGTGCTGGAGGTCCTCAGCCTGGAACGCGTGCTGGACGGAACCCACGGCGACCACCCGCTCTGGAGCTTCGATCCCTATCCGGGCTCCCTGGAACTGGCCGGCTGGGCGGGCGCCTCCTTGCGGGTGCGTTCAGACCGTCCCCTGGACACCTGCGACGGCAAGGGCAGGCCCTACGGCGAAGACGTGGCCGGGCAGCCTGCGGGATTCCTCCTCGATCCAGCGACGGGACGCTTCCGGGCGGAGTGATCTGCCCGGACCGCGCCTGCAGGCCTCGCAAGGAAGGACGCGGAACCGCGAATGGACGCGAAGGAGCAAGAATCCGTTTTGAGGCCCTGGCTTTTCATTCGCGCAAGCGCGCAGCGCGCATTCGCGTTATTCGCGGTTCCAGACACACGTTTCGAATCAGGGGTTCGGCTGGGATTCCGGGGTGAGCACCGCGGCCGGAGCCTGGCTCTCCGCCGGCTTGGCCTTCTCCACCGTCCTGCCGGTGTGCGGATGAAGGAGGTACTCGGCGAAGAAGACCGCCATCACGTCGCTGTGGTCCTCCAGGTATTCGAGGCCGCGCTGCTTGCCATCGAAATCCCGGATGTTGGCGCCGAAGATGGGCCGGAGGGGGGCGAGATTCTCCCCGGCCTCCTTGTCCTCCGCCGCGGCGAAGGCCATCAGCGTCGCATGGGCCCGGGTGGCCGCGGCCGTCATGCGGCGCCGGGCGTCCGGGCCGAAGTTCTCCGCGCCCACCGGGCTCAGGGCCAGGGTGGCCTTCGGCTGGATCCTGCTCGAGGCCAAGAGGGCCGCAAAGGCGCCCTCGTCGGCCCCCGCCAGACCCAGGTGCCGGCCATCGATGTCCTTCTGCTTCCGGAGCCAGACGGCCACATGCGCCAGGTCCGCGGGAATCTGGTCGTAGCCCATCGCCACCGAGGCCATCAGGTAGGTGGAGGTGACCGTCGCGGAGTCCCCGCCCTGCTGGAGGCTCTTCCCGTGCCCCCGCAGGTCCACGGCCAGGGTGGCGAGGCCTCGCGCGTTGAGCTTCTCGACCAGCGGGTCCCAGCCCGAGCGGTCCGAATGGAACGAATGGACCAGGATCACCGCGGGATGCCTGCGGCGTCCCTCGGGCACCCTCAGGGTGCCGGAGAGGGCGAAGCCGTCCTGGGTCGTCAGGCTCATCTCCCGCACGGATGGATCCGCCGCGGCGAGCAAGGCCGGAAGGGACAACAACAAAGTCAGTCGGTACATGGCAACTCCTTTGTCAAATCCTGGAAACGACCGTCAAGAGGAGAGCGGGTCTACTTTTTTTTCTTCTTGCCCTTTTCTTTCCCGAAGACTTTAGCAAGGAATCCGTCGTCTGTCGCGGGGGGATGCCCGTCGGGCGCCATGGCGGCGTACAGGCGCCGGACCAGGTCCTCCTGTTCCGAGGAGAGCTTCTGGGGGACCGCGACCCGCAGGTGCAGGTAGAGGTCCCCGCGGCCGATGCCCCGGAGGTGGGGAACGCCCGCGTTCTGGACCTTCACGACCTTGTCGGCCGGCGTGCCCGCGGACAGGCGGATCTGCTCGATCCCGTAGAGGGTCTCCACGGGATGGTTCCCGCCCAGGACCAGCAGGGGCCAGGGTACTTCCAGCTTGCGGTGCAGGTCGAAGCCGTCCCGTTCGTAGAGGGGATCGTCCTCGATGTCGAAGACGATGTAGAGGTCCCCCGGCGCTCCGCCGCCCCGCCCCGACTCCCCTTCGTTCTCAAGGCGAAGGCGCTGGCCGCGGTCGATGCCCGCCGGGATCTTGAACTTCACCTTCGTGCGCCGATGGACGCGCCCTTCGCCCTTGCAGGTGGTGCAAGGGCTGGGGATGTATTGCCCGCGGCCCTCGCAGCGGGGGCAGGCGACGTACATCTGCAGGAACCCCTGGCGCATGGCCACCTGGCCCTGGCCCCGGCACTGGGGGCAGACCTGGGGACTGGTGCCGGAGGCGCAGCCGGTGCCCCGGCAGGCCTCGCAGGTCTCCTGCCTGGGAATCTCCAGCTCCTTGGCGTCCACCCCGAAGACGGCGTCCCTGAAACTCAGGCGGAGGTTGTACTGGAGGTCCGCGCCGTGCTCTCCCCCGCCCCGGCGCCGGCCGCCGCCCATCCCGAAGAGGTCGGAGAAGATCCCGCCCCCGAAGAAGCTGCCGAAGATGTCCTGGAAGTCGGCGAACTGGTTCGGATCGAACTGGAATCCGCCGCCCCCGCTCCCGCTCCCGCCCACGCCCGCGTGGCCGTACTGGTCGTAGTTGCGGCGCTTGTCCGCGTCCGAGAGGATCGCGTAGGCCTCGGCGGCCTCCTTGAACTTCTCCTCGGCCTCCTTGTTGCCCGGGTTGCGGTCCGGGTGGAACTCCATGGCCAGCTTGCGGTAGGCCTTCTTGATCTCGTCCAGCGAGGCCTCGCGGCCCACGCCGAGGATTTCGTAGTAGTCGCGCTTTCCTGTCATGGTTCCAGGGTATCAGGCCGGGCCTGGAAGGTGGCGGCCCCGCCGGTGCTTGTCCTACATCAGCCCCTTGTCCTGGTCTTCGCCCTCCAGGGAGGACATCATGGCTTCGCTCGCGGCCAGGACCGCGTTGGTGAGCAGCTTCTGGACGTCCAGCAGCCTGGTCTCGCAGGCCTTCACGCCGCCGATGTCCTTGGCGGCCACGGCCTGCCTGGCCTGGTTGAGCGTCTCCCGGACCATGGCCTGCTCGCCGTCCGGCATGAACTTGCCGCACTCGGTGAAGCTCTTGTCGCAGGAGAACAGCAGGCCTTCGGCGGAGGCGATGTACTTCAGCTCGTCCCGGCGCCGCGCGTCGGCGTCGGCGTTGCTCGCCGCCTCCCGGATCATGCCCTGGATCTCCAGCTCGGAAAGCCCGGAGGTGGGGCGGATGGCCATGCTCTGCTCAAGTCCCGTCATCAGGTCCTTGGCGCTCACCTTCACGATGCCGTTGGAGTCGATGTCGAAGCTGACCTCGATCTGGGGGACGCCCTTGGGCAGGGGCGGCAGGTTGATCAGGTCGAACCGCCCCAGGCTGCGGTTGTGCTCCGCCAGTTCCCGTTCGCCCTGGAGCACGTGGACTTCGACCCGGGACTGGTTGTCCGTCACGGTCGTGAAGACGCGGCTGTCGCGGCAGGGGATGGTCATGTTGCGCTGGATGATCTTCACGAAGCCGCCGCCCTGGGTCTCGATGCCCAGGGACAGGGGCGTGACGTCCAGCAGGACCAGGTCCTTCACGTCTCCGGTGAGCACGGCGCCCTGGATCGAGGCCCCCGCGGCCACCACTTCGTCCGGGTTGATCTCCCGGTTGGGTTCCTTCTTGAAGAAGTCCCTGACGAGCTGCTGCACCAGGGGCATGCGCGTCTGGCCGCCCACCAGGATGACCTCGTCCACGTCCGAGGCCTGCTTGCGGGCCTCCTTCAGGGCGTCGTGGATCGGGATCATGGTGCGTTCGACCAGATGCCGGACCATGGCCTCGAGCTCCTCCCGGGTGAGGGCGGCCTCCAGGTGCTGGGGGCCCGTGGGGCCCTGGGCGATGAAGGGAAGCCTGATCTCCACGCGGTCGAGGGTGGAGAGCTCGCACTTGGCCTTCTCGGAGGCCTCCTTCAGGCGCTGCAGCGCCATCCGGTCCTTGGTGAGGTCGAGGCCCGTGTTGGCGCGGAAGATGTCCACGAGCCACATCAGGATCAGCTGGTCGAAGTCCTCGCCGCCCAGGAAGGTGTCGCCGCAGGTGGACAGCACCTCGAAGACCCCGTCGTTCATCTCCATCAGCGTGAAGTCGAAGGTTCCGCCGCCGAAGTCGTAGATCGCGAGGATCTCCCGCCGCCCCTTCTTCTCGAGGCCGTACGCCAGCGCCGCCGCGGTGGGCTCGTTGATGATGCGGACCACGTTGAGGCCCGCGATGCGCCCCGCGTCCTTGGTGGCCTGCCGCTGGGCGTCGTCGAAGTAGGCGGGCACGGTGATCACGGCGTCCGTGACCTCCTCGTGCAGGTAGGCCTCCGCGCTCTGCTTGATGGACCGGAGCACGATGGCCGAGATCTCAGGCGGCGCGTAGTCCCGGTCGCCCACGCCCAGCCAAGCGTCTCCGTTGGGGGCCTTCACCACCGGGAAGGGCAGCCGGCCCACGGCCTCCTGCACGCGCGGGGAGTCGAACTTCTGTCCGATCAGACGCTTCACGGCGAACAGGGTGCGCTGGGGATTGGTCACCGCCTGCCGCTTGGCGATGTGTCCCACCAGGACGTCCCCCTTGTCGGTGAAGGCCACCACGGACGGAGTGGTCCGGCTGCCCTCGCGGTTGGGGACCACCCGGCGCTCGCCCGACTCCATCACGCAGGCACAGCAGTTCGTGGTGCCGAGATCGATGCCGATGAGTTTACCGGCCATGGGCGGACTCCCAGGAGACAGATGATCTTGGATAGTAGAGCCTTTTCCCTCCGGGTTCCACGCCGATGATTGGCGGCGTCTAGCCCGGAAGGCGGTTGACGATGACCTTGGCGGCCCGGAGGAGCTTGTCCTTGAGCATGTAGCCGCGCTCGTAGATCACCGCCACGGACCCGTCCGGAAGCTCCGGCACCGTGGTGGTGGAGAGGGCCTCGGCGTGAAGCGCGTCGAAGGCGTCGCCCGGCTCGAGCTTCACGTCCTCCACGCCCATGCGGCGCAGCGCGTCCGTGAACTGCTTCTGGATGAGCTGGACTCCGGTCCTGAAGTCCTCGACGCTCTGGTAGGTGGATCCGATGCAGCGTTCGAAGTTGTCGAGGATCGGCAGGATCTCCAGCAGGAGCTTCCGCTCGGAGAGGTCCACGGCCATCTGGATGTCGCGCGCGGTCCTGTTGCGGTAGTTCGCGAAATCGGCGAGGAGGCGGTGATGCTTGTCCCGGTGCTCGGCTTCCCTCTTCTCCAGTTCCTGGATGTGCCCCTGCGCTTCCGCCAGGGTGCGCTCCAGTTCCTCGGTGATGAGGGCGGACGCATCGCCGTCCCCCGGGTCCTTCGTTTCGGGGAGCCCCTGCGCGGCCTCGTCCGCGAGCGCCTGGAGGTCCTCGACGGGCTCCGACCCGTCGAGCGTCAGGTCCACGGTCAGGTCGTGGTCAGGGCCGTCGGAGGCGTCATGGGCGTGGCTGGGAGTCGGGTTCAAAGGGTCAGTCATGATGCTCGATTGTAGGGGGTTTCGGAATCGGCCTCAAACGGACCGGGGGAGTCGGCGGTTGATCTCGTTCGACCACCAGGACAGGCCTCCCAGCAGCCTGACGTAGTTCATCCGCAGGGGGCCCACCAGGGCGAAGGTGATGGCCTCTTCCCCGGGGAAGGAGACGGTCCTCATGGCGGTGGCCAGGGGCATGTCCTGCAAGTACGGGTTTTCGGATCCGAGGAGGAGCTTGACCTCCCGCGCCGAGGCCTCCGCGAAGGCGTTCAGGAGCCGGGCCAGCCGCTGGTGCTCCTCGAAGGCCTCGACCAGGGCCCTGAAGCGGCGGGAATCCTCGAATTCCGGCATCCGTCCCAGCTCCCCCAGCCCCGCCACGACCACGGCAGGGGCTCCCCGCTCGGACGCGTCGGTCATCTGGGCGGCCAGGTCCGAGAGCCGGACCTGGAGCTGGTGCGCCTCGTCCGCCTGCTCCCGCAGCGTTTCCAGGAGCCGCTTCCTCATGCCTGCGAGGGTGCTGCCCCGGAAGTTCGCGGTCGCGAAGTTGCCCAGCTCCGTGAGGGTTTCCGGGGGGAAGTCCCAGGGATTGTCCATCACCTGGTGCTTCACGTCCCCCCCGCTGCCGATCCAGATCGCCACGATCCGGCGGTTCCCGAGGGAGTGGAACTCCAGGCGCATCAGGCGGCTGCGGTTGAGCTGGAAGGGGAGGGCGAGGCATACGCCCCCCATGACTTCCGCCAGCACCTTCGAAGCGTGGCGCAGCCAGATGTCGGGATCCTGGTCCAGCCCCTCGAAGGTGGCCGAGAGCTGGGCTCCGAGGTCCGGCGCGGGGGGGCCGTGCTTCACCCAGCGGTCCACGTAGTAGCGGTAGGCCTTCTCCGTGGGAACCCGGCCCGCGCTCGTGTGCGGCTGGGCCACCAGGGACTCCTCCTCAAGATCGGCCAGGACGTTCCGGATCGTGGCCGAGGAGACCGCTTCCGGGAAGCGCTTGGAGATGAGCCGCGAGCCCACAGGCTCCCCGTCCACCAAGTAGGCCTCGATGAGGGTCTTCAGAACGGATTCGCTACGGGACGGGAGTTGGGGCAGCACGGGGGGGGGCCGGGAAACGCCTGGTGCCCGGATTCACGGCACCACGGCGGCACGAGCAGCAGGGTCGCTCACAGGTACGTCATCGGTCGCGGAGTCCTCCTGCATCAATATGCGTCGATCCAGGAAGGGATGCCTCCTTTCCCCCTCAGTCTACCCTCCCGCGCGCCGGACGGGATCCCCCATGCCGCACTTCGGCACTCAAGCTCCCCGGAGGGAATGACCGATAAGGCTGCTGCGGTCCCCTGTCCACGGTGAACCATGAAGACCTATCGATTCCGAGGCAAGCCGAACCGGAAAGCCAGGAAGGCCGGCAAGATGGCCCTCCGGAGACACGCCCGGCTCACCGACTACCTGGCGAATGCCCTGCCGGTCTGCATCCCGAAGGTCGTCTACGTCCGGGAAGGGGACACCCTGACGGCCTCCATCCAGACCGGAACCTGCAAGGCGGGCTGCCCGAGGCACGCCGATCCAGACCTGTAGCGCCGCGACCGGCTAGGCCCGGCCTCGGCTCTGCCCTTCCGCCACGGCCCCGGCGATCAGGTGGGCGACCCGGAGCGGTTCGGGGATCGAGCCCTCGACCGCCGTCCGCCTGACCGCGGCCTCCGCCTCCTCGAGGCTCAGCCCGACCCTCTGCACGAAGACCTGGCCCACCGGCTCCATGGGGCCCAGCCGCTCGATCAGGGCCCACTTCTCCCGCCCCCCGGGCACCTTCTCCAGGAGGGCCCTCCGGATGGAGGCGCGGTCCGGCTGCTTCCGGGCGAGGACCAGGACCGGGCGCGAGAGCCGCGCGTGCAGGCCGAGGACGTCCACCACGTTGAAGCCCCCCATCGTGATCCCCTGGAGCATGACCAGCTGGACGACCGGGGCGAACCGGGACCCCGCCACCATGGCGGCCAGCCTTTCGGCCGCATCCCTGCCGTCCTTCTCCACGTCTCCGAGCAGGACGCCGTTCAGCGTGAGGCCGGCGTAGACCGTTCCCGCCACCGCCACGCGCCCCTCGTACCCCGCGGGGAAGGGGGCGTCGTCGAATCCCGCGATCGTCGTGAGCAGCCTCCGCACGCCGGCCTCCGTCCCGCTGCCCAGGAGCATACGCCGGATGGGATCCGCGCGCGGCGGAGGGCGGCGGACGGATGCGGCGCCCGATGTCCCTGTATGCTGGTTCAAAGGTTTCATCATGTCCTTCTCCACCCTCCTCGAACGTCATTCCCGCGAACTGGTCCTGTTCGCCGTCGCGGCCCTGGTGCTCGGGACCGCGTACAGCGTCGTGGACTCGACCTTCAACAACTACCTCAACGAGACCTTCTCCCTGAGCGGATTCCAGCGCTCGTTCCTCGAGTTCCCGCGCGAGCTGCCCGGCTTCCTGGTGGTCTTCGTCTCGACGGCCCTGTCCTTCCTCTGTTCGCGCCGCCAGAGTGTGGTCGCGATGCTGTTGAGTGCGGTCGGGGTGTTCCTGATCGGGCACGCGTCGCCGACCTTCGGCGTGATGCTGGTCTGGCTGTTCCTGTACAGCCTGGGGAACCATCTCTACCTGCCGCTTTCCACCACCATCGGCATGGAGCTGGCCCTCGACGGACACGACGGCCGCCGCCTGGGCCAGCTCAACGCCATCCGGAACGCCTCCGCGGTCCTGGGCAGCTTCCTCGTCTTCCTCGGCTTCCGCTACTTCGGGTTCTCCTTCAAGTCCACCTTCACCCTCGCCGCGGTGCTCCTGGCGATCGCGGCCCTGCTGCTCTACGGGATGACGCCCGAGCGGGTGGTGGAACGGCGCGCCTACCTGAAGCTGCACAAGGAATACCGCCTGTTCTACGCCCTGAACGTCATCTCCGGGGCGCGCAAGCAGCTGTTCCTCACCTTCGCCCCCTGGGTGCTGGTGCAGGTCTTCCAGCAGCCGACCCAGATCATGGCCACGCTGTTCCTCCTGGGCGGGGTGATCGGGATCCTCTTCCAGCCCCTCCTCGGCTGGGCGGTGGACATCCTCGGCGAGCGCTTCGTGCTCTCCGCCGAGGCCGTCGTCCTGGTCCTGGTCTGTTCAGGCTACGGCTTCGCCAAGTTCATCCTCCCCCCCCGGGCGGCCTTCCTGCTGGTCTGCGTCTGCTTCCTCGTGGACCAGATGATCTTCTCGGTCAGCATGGCCCGGGCCACGTACATGAAGAAGATCGCCCTGCGGCCCGAGCACATCCAGCCGGCCCTGACGGCGGCCGTGACCATCGACCACGTCTTCTCGATCTCCGCCGCGCTGGCCGGGGGGCTCATCTGGAACGCCTTCGGGTTCCAGTACGTGTTCCTGATGGGGGCGGTGCTGGCCGTCATCAACTTCTTCACGGCCCTGCGGGTCCGCGTCCCGCGGCCGGCGGGCCGTCCGCTGTGAGTCTCGCCCGCGCCTGCGCGCCCCGGAAGGACCCGATGAACCCGGATACCGAACGACTCGAAGGAATCTGCGATGCCTGCGCGAGGCTCCACGCCAGGAACCTGCTGGCCGCCGGGGACGGGAACGTCAGCGTGCGCCTGGCGGACGGCCGCGTCGCCATCACGCCCTCGGGGGTCGGCAAGGCCCGCCTGAAGCCCTCGGACATGGCCTGCCTGGTGATGGACGGGACGGTGCTCTCAGGGCGGCCGAGCACGGAGAAGGGCATGCACCTGGAGATCTACCGGGCCTGTCCCGAGGCGAGGGGCATCGTCCATGCCCATCCCCCCACGGCGGTGGCCTGGACCCTCGCCAGGCCCGGACTGGCCGAACTGCCCTCGGAGGCCCTCCCCGAGCTGATCCTGGCTGCCGGCCGCATCCCCGTGGTGCCCTACGCGCGGCCGGGCACGGAGGACCTGGGCAGGGCCTTGCTGCCCTTCCTCCCCCAGCATCGGATTCTCCTGCTGGCCCACCACGGCGCGGTCTGCTGGGGCGAGGACCTGGAGGAGGCCTACCTGGGCATGGAACGGCTGGAGCACATCGCCCAGATCCTGAAGGCCGCCGTGGAGCTCGGCGGCATCTCCCCCCTGCCCGCCCCGGAACTGGAGGCGCTGAAGGCGGCGCGGGCCGGGATGGGACCCCGGATCCGATGAAGGGACGGCCATGAAGACACTCGAATCGATGGCGCTGCGGTGCGACGGCTCCAGGCTCTGGATCCTGGACCAGACCCTCCTGCCCGACCAGGAAGTCTGGCTGGACGGGGGGACGCCCGAGGTCATGATCCAGCTCATCCGCCGGCTCGCGGTCCGGGGCGCGCCGCTCATCGGCGTGGCGGCCGCCCTGTGCCTGGCGCAGTTCGCGGAGGACGGCGCGGACGCCGCCCAGCTCCGGGAAGCCGCGGCCATGCTCCGGGAGGCGCGGCCCACCGCGGTCAACCTGGCCTGGGCCATGGACCGCATGAGCCGGATCCTCCTCGGCAGCGGAGGGCCGGAGGCCCTGGCGAGGGAGGCCGAGGCCATCTTCGACGAGGACGTCGCCCTCTGCGAGGCCATGGCCCGCCACGGCCTGTCCCTGTTCGGGCCGGGGGAAGCCGTGCTGACCCACTGCAACTCGGGCGGGCTCGCCACCGCCGGGATCGGGACGGCCCTCGGGGTCATCCGCCGGGGCTGCGAGCAGGGCCTGGTGCGCCATGTGTTCGTGGACGAGACGAGGCCGCTGCTCCAGGGGGCCAGGCTCACGGCCTGGGAACTGGGGCGCCTGGGGATCCCCCACACCCTCGTCACGGACGGCATGGCGGCCCTCCTGCTGAGGGACGGGCTGGTCCAGCGCGTGCTGGTGGGGGCCGACCGCATCGCCGCCAACGGGGACTTCGCCAACAAGGTGGGCACCTACGGCCTGGCCGTGCAGGCCCGCTACCATGGCGTGCCCTTCCATCCCGTCGCGCCGTACTCCACGGTGGATCCCCTCTGCCCGGACGGCGCCGCCATCCCCATCGAGATGCGGAACGGCGGCGAGGTGAGGGGTTTCCGGGACTGCCGCTGGGCGCCCAGGGATTCCCCCGTATTCAACCCGGCCTTCGACGTGACCCCCGCGGACCTGGTCACGAGCCTCGTCCTGGACCGCGGCATCGTGGGGCAGGAACTCCTCAGGTCCAGGCCCTTCGCGTCCCTGTAGGCTCAGCCGGCCCTCAGGTTCCGGAACCACCCCCGGCGGCCTTCGTAGCGGACGCTCCCCTCCTCGCGGACCAGGCACCAGCACCCCTCCTTGAGGGCGCAGGGCGCGTGGGAGGACCCGCTCTCGAGGTGGATCCAGTCCCCGTCCGTCAGGCAGCGGTCCTGGTGCTCCAGTTCGCCGCGGAGCACCAGGAGGCTTTCGGTTCCCAGGTGCACGTGGCCCGGTGCGGCGAACCTCGGGGGCATGTGGACCAGGGAAAGGCTTGGGCCGTCCGGCTCCCGGCACAGCAGGGTCCGGCAGGTCCCCCCCGAACGGAACCAGGTCCAGGCCTGGAGCGGTGGAAGCTGCGCGAGGACCTCCTCCGGCAGGAAGGGCTCGGAACAGGGAATGTCGCCGTTCATGAGAAGCGCGTGGGCCTGGACCATCAGGTGGAGAGGCCGGTCGACGGGAGACTCGAGCAGCTTGAGGAGCGGATCCGGAATGGGCGTCGCCGGAAGCCGGCGGCGGTTCCTCGGCTCCGACAACCGGCTCATGGCGTTCGCCAGGGCGATCTCCCCGACGGGGGGACAATCCACAGGCGCGAAGTGCTCGAGGATCGCGGACAGGGCTTCCAGGTCCGAGAACAGCGCGCGGCATTCCGGGCACGACCGGAGGTGCATGCCGGTCCGGATCCGGAGGTTCCAGGGGATCGCGTCCTCCTGGTAGTCGGCCAGCAGGGAGGCAGCCTCACGGCATGTGAACGGTCCGCTCATCACCGGCCTCCCGGCGTGAAGGACGCCAGGAACCCCCTCAGCCCCATGCGGGCGCGATGGAGACGCTGGCGGACCAGGCCCCGGCTGATGCCCAGCTTGGAGGCCACCTCGTCCGTGTCCATGCCTTCCAGGTCCCTCATGATGAACACCGCCCGCTGTTCGTCGGAAAGTCGACTGAGTCCTTCCTGCACTTTTTCCCGAATCTGGTCCTGCTCGACCTGCTCCAGCGCCGTGGCTTCCTGCACCCAGTCGCGGAGCCCCTCCTTGCTCATGAGATGCCCCTCGGGCGAAAAACGAGGCATGAAATCTTCGAGGGTGTCCTCCCTGCGCCGGATCCGCGAACGGCGCAGCATGAGCGCCTCGTTCAGGCAGACCCGATAGGCCCAGGTGGAGAACTTGCTCTTGCCCTGGAACCGGTACAGCTCGGTGTGCAGGCTCAGCAGGGCCTCCTGCAGCGCGTCCTGGGTGTCCAGGGGATCCTGGAGAATGCGGTGGATGCCCGCGGTGAACAGCCCCAGGTACGGCTTCACCAGATCGGAAAAGGCTTCGCCATCCCCTTTGAGGGCCCTGGCGATCAGTTCTGACTCCTCGGCTTGGTTCATCGGCAAACCATAGACTAAGCCATCACCGGAAATTAATCACGTCGTCAGAGTGGGGAATTCCCCGGGATGGTTCATTTACTTGGACAGTCCCCCCGACCGGCGTCATGCTTGTGTCCGCCATGAGCCCATCGCCGCCCAACCCGCTCAAGCCTGGCGTGCCGCCGGGAGGGCCTGGATCGGGCAAGCGGGGAGCCTCTCCGGTCCAGCCGGGGTCCGCTGCCCGGGGCCAGGGGGGGGACGTCCTGGCGGAACTGGTCCACAGCCAGCGGCAGATCTCCCAGCTGAACCAGGAGTTGACGGACCTCCGGGCCCGGCTCAGCCGCCGCACCCACCAGATGTCCGTCCTCCAGCACGTGGCCGAGATCCTGGCCGCCACGCCGAAGGCCGCCCAGGTCGCCAGCGTGCTCCAGGACGTGTTCGTCCAGGAATTCAATGCCAGGAACTGCGTGGTCTGGGTCCTGGAGGACGGCGGCTCCTGCTACCACCCCCAGGTCGGGCACGGCATGCCCCGCAGTGCCTGGAGCAGGCTCACGCTGCCCGCCCCGAACCCGTTCCCGGATTCCCCCATCGTCCTGTTCCAGCACCAGTGGCTCGATGCCGCCACCCTCCGGGGCCCCATGGAGATCCTGAAAGGCACCGGGGACTCGAGGGCCTTCTTCGTCCCCTTCGAGAACCAGCTCCTGCTGATGGGCTTCGCGATCATGGCCCTGGATTCCAGCCACCACATGGAGGAGGACCAGGAGATCCTGACGGTGCTCCAGCGGCAGGTGGCCGTGTCCATCTACAACGCCTGGCTGTTCCGGGACCTGGGAGAACAGCGGGACGCCCTTCGGCTCAAGACGGGGGAGCTGGAGAAGGCCAACTCGGCCCTGCGGGAGGCCGACCGGTTCAAGAGCGAGTTCCTGGCGCTCACCAGCCACGAACTCAGGACTCCCCTCACGGGCATCCTCGGCTTCACGAGGCTGGTGATGGACGGTCTCTACGAGGACGAGGAGGACATGCGCCGGATGCTCGAGGACAGCTACGCCTCCGGGCGCCACCTGCTGGACCTCCTGAACGACATCCTGGACCTCGCGAAGATCGAGGCGGGGCGCATGCAGGTGCATCCCGAGCCCTCGAGCCTCCATGCGCTCATCGAGGAGATCAAGCCCGTCGCCCAGGCCTATCCCCGGAAGCCGGGGACGGAACTGGTCTGGCCCGAGGACCTCTCGGAGCTCCCGGAAGTGCTCGTGGATCCGGGACGCCTGCGCCAGGTGCTCCTGAACGTGCTGTCCAACGCCATCAAGTTCACCAAGGAAGGCAGCGTCCGGGTCGCGGTCGAGCGTGGCTTCGGGCAGATGATCATCCAGGTGATCGACACCGGGATCGGCGTCGCCCCCGAAGCCCAGGCCCGCCTCTTCCAGAAGTTCGTGCAGGCCGAGGGGGGGCACGCCCGGGAATACGGCGGCACGGGCCTCGGACTGGTGATCTGCAGGCACCTCATGGAGATGATGGGCGGCTCCATCGGCCTGGAGAGCGAGGGGATGGGGAAGGGGACTACCATGACGCTCACGGTGCCCATCGCATGAGGGCGCCCGCGCGGGGAAGACGGCCCCTGCGGGAGGGTGGCCTGGACCGGAGCGCCCCGGAGTTCAGCCGCGCCGCCTCGACGGTCGATGAGACCGGCGAACGCTTCTTTCCCTTTCGAGGCTCGTCATGTCCAACGGCAACCAGATCGAGGTCCTGATGGAGGGGCAGCGCCTGCCGGTGAAGGCGGGAGAGCGGATCCTGGACCTCCTGAAGCGCTACGTCCCCAAGAGCGGCAGGCCCCTGGCCGCCAAGATCAACCAGCACCTGGTCAGCCTGGACACCTCCGTGCGCTCGGGCTGCCGGATCACGCCCGTGCACTACGCCCAGCGCGAGGGCACGGCGGTCTACCGGCGTTCCGCGTGCCTGATCCTCTACGAGGCGGTAGAGGAACTCTATCCCCACGCCCGCGTGGTCGTGGGCCAGTCCCTGGCCGGAGGCTACTACTTCGACATCCTCGCGGACCCTCCCCTGGAATCCGACCACCTCCTCCGCATCGAGGCGAGGATGCGCCAGATCGTCCAGGAGAACCGGCCGTTCCACCGCCAGGTCCTCACCAGCGAGGAGGCGAAGGAGCACTTCGAGGCCGAGGGCTACGAGGACAAGGTGAAGCTCCTCACCACCACCCGCTGGATCGAGGTCCGGCTGGTGGGCTGCGGCGTGTTCAAGGACATCCAGTACGGCCCGGTGGTGCCTTCCACGGGCTACATCGACCAGTTCGCCATCGTGCCCTATCCCCCCGGCTTCGTGCTCCGCTTCCCCGAGAACCAGCAGCCCGACCGCCTGCCCGAATCCTCCCTGGAACCCCAGCTCTTCAGGATCTACAAGGAGACCAAGGCCTGGAACCGGATCCTGGGGGTCGTGAACGTCGGCCAGCTCAACGAATCGTGCCTTTCCGGGGAGATCGGCGAGGTCATCAAGATCGCCGAGGGCTTCCACGAGAAGAAGATCGCCGAACTGGCGGACATCGTGGCCTCGCAGAGGGAGCACGTCCGGCTCGTGCTGATCGCCGGGCCCTCCTCCTCGGGCAAGACGACCTTCAGCAAGCGCCTGATGATCCAGCTGCGGGTGAACGGGCTCCGGCCCATCGCCCTCTCCACGGACAACTACTTCGTGGGACGGAGCCAGACGCCCCTCGACGAGGAGGGCAAGCCGGACTTCGAGTGCCTGGAAGCCGTGGACGTGGCCCTCTTCAACCAGCACATGGAGGAATTGCTGGCGGGACGCGAGGTGGCCATCCCGATCTACGACTTCCTCGCCGGCGCCCGCTCGCCCAGGACCCAGTCCCTGAAGCTGGGGCCCAACGACATCCTCCTGGTGGAGGGGATCCACGGCCTCAACCCGAAGCTCGCGGCTGCGGTGCCGGCCGCGAACAAGCTGAAGGTCTACATCAGCGCCCTCACGCAGCTCAGCCTGGACGACCACAACCGCATCATGACCACGGACGTCCGCCTGATCCGGCGCATCGTGAGGGACCGGAAGTCGCGCGGCCACTCGGCCTCGCGGACCATCAGCATGTGGCCTTCCGTCCTGCGGGGAGAACGGCGGAACATCTATCCCTTCCAGGAGGACGCGGACGTGATGTTCAATTCCACCCTCATCTACGAGCCGGCCGTGCTGAGGCTCTACGCGGAACGGTTCCTGCTGGAGGTGCCCACGGACGACGAATCCTTCTGCGAGGCCTACCGGCTCCTCCACTTCCTCCGCATGTTCGTGCCCGTCTTGGCCGACGAGGTGCCCCAGACCTCCATTCTCAGGGAGTTCGTGGGGGGGAGCACGTTCGAGTACTGACCAGCCGGCACGCAGGGCTTTCCGGCCCTGCGTGCCGCTCCTGGCCGGATCGGGCCCGGCCTACTCCATCACCACCCAGACGCGGCGGCCGGCCTTGACGGACTCCACGAGCACCATCATGGCCTCGGAGAGCTGCTTGCCCTTGGAGGTGCCGTCCACCAGGTCCACGACCACGATGGGATCGGAGTCGCAGATCGGCAGGCTGACGCTGCGGGGAAACTCGCGGTCAGTCTTCGCGAGGGGCGGCCTGGACGGGGGATCCGGGACCACGAAACCCGTGCCGGCCTCCAGGGAGTCGAGGCTGGTCCTGAACAGGGCGGCCAGGGCGACCATCGCGGAGCCGGAGGGCTTGATCTTGTCCCGCTCCCAGAAGGAGATGGAAGCCTGGTCGACGCGCAAGGTTTCGGCCATCTCTTCCTGGGACCACCCCCAGGTGGTCCTGACGGCTTTGATTCGTTCCCCGAGCGTTTTCAGGGATGGCTGATTTTCGGAAGTGCTTTCGGCGTGTTTCAAGGGTCCACTCCGTAATAAGGATATGATGCACTCGATTAGGTGCTGGTACTTCGAGGATTGTGTCGAGGATTTCTATCCCATCCGTGTTCAGAAGACAAGCGACAATTGATGGGTCAAATCCGCTCATGAGGTAGGGTCGGTACGGGGGAGTACAAGGCGGCACCAGGATCCATGAAATACAGGTTACTGATTTTCCCCGTATATGCGCATGCATATTGTTGGATCTGGTCCGCGAACCGGGTCAGCTGGTAGCCGTCCCGGAAGATGGAGCCCCACCGCGCGTTGAAATCCGCCTCGATGTCCCGGTCCAGGCCGGCGACCCGCGCCTCCTGGGCCAGGGCCCGGACCTGGGAAGCCTCGAGCTCCGCCCGGATCTGGTCCGCCTCGTGGTCCAGGGCGCGGAGGGCTTCCGGGGAGAGGCGCGTCGCCAGGAGGCGGCGCTGCTCGCGGTTCCGGTCCAGTTTGTCCTGCAGCAGCGAGCTTCGCTGCGAATCCTGCCGCCGGAGCGTCTCGGAACGCAGGTATTCCTGGATGTCCTCCGCGCGCGCCTCGAGGCGCTGCAGGGAGGCCCCCAGCTCCGGGATCAGGAGCAGCGTCCGCCAGGAGACGTTCTTCTTCGAACGGAGGATGTCCCCGTAGATGTGGTCCCCGATGTACAGGATCTCCTCGCCGCCGGCCTCCAGGCGCTGTTCGAGCCAGCCCGCGTTCCCCCCGGTGAAGGCCCTGGGATGTCCTTCCGTCGGCAGGGCCGGCTGGGGCTCCTCGAAGAAGACGGGCTTCCGGGAGTGGGTGACCACCAGGTCGAAGTAGTCCTCCCAGGCGGGCCGGGCCGGGTCCTGCCCGTCCAGCAGGTGGGACAGCACCCCATCGGTGAAGGCCCATTCGCTGTTCGAGACCACGAACAGCTTCTTCCCGGCGCGCTTCCAGCGGTCCAGGGCCGCGGGCAGCTCCGGATCCTTGAGGATGAAGAAATCCCGGTCCGCCAGGACTTCCGCCTTGATGTCCCCGTTCCGGTGGACCGAGTCGATGGCCCAGCGCACGTCATGGAAGATCTGGAGGTAGCTCTTGTCCTTCACGATGCCCAGGTCGAGGGCGTCCACCAGCACGGCGTAGAGATGGCTCTCGGGGATCTCGAAGAGGGTGTCGATGCTGCGGTACCCCTGGGCGGAAGACACGACGCGCCGCCGGCCGTAGGTGGCGTCGATGTCCTCGCGGGCCATCGGGTGGGTGCCGTGGCAGGCCCGCAGCGGCACCCGCTCGATGCTCAGCTTCAGGAGGTTGCCGTGGTTCCCGTCCAGCACCAGGCCGCGGACGGCGAAGCCGGGATCGAAGGATTGTTCCAGCAGCCACGCGGGATAGCCCAGTTCCCGCACCAGCAGCAGGCTCGACTTCCGGAAGGCCAGTTCGTCGATCTCCGGGGAGCGGTAGTGGCTCAGGGTATAGTCCATGTCGAACCCGACGGCCTTCACCTCCCGGAAATGGATGTCGCGGAGGGCGAAGATCTTCCGGGCATGGGGCAGGTGGATACCGGCAGGAGCCTGAGGAAAGTGCGGAACGGGCAGGAGTGACGGGATCAGGCTCAGGGTGGGCATGGGCTCCAGGCTTTCGGGGCGGGAAGAACGGATATTGACACATCCAGGATATCCCGGCGTCCGGTCATGCCGCCGGCTCCTGGCCGATGCCGTGGGTGATGCTCTGGTGACCAAACACTTCCCAGGCGATCCGGCGGAACAGCTCCGTATGCCCGAAATCCCGCTCGCCGTCCCGCCAGAGCTTGTAGTGGATCAGCTCGTGCTCCAGGATCCGCCGCGTGACGGCCTCCGGCTCCCGGCAGTTGCAGCCGCAGACCTGGATGGGCCAGGGCCAGTCCCGGCGCCGCAGGAGCGGGATGGACAGCCGGATCTCTGGCCGCCACACCCCCCGCGGATCCTTCTCCACCACGAAGAGCCCCGCGCACCGCGCCATCCGCGGCGACCACACCAGCGGCAGCGGCGGCAGGTCCCAGCCGGACCCCTTCAGGATGTCGGCGGCGAGCTGGCGGAGGGTGAAGGGCATGGCTCCAGTCTGACGCAGAATCCGGGAGTTTGGCCTTGGAGGGCAGGGTGGGGATGTCCCGTGACGGAACATTCTCCCCGGCGGAACCCTTTCGTCTGGAGGGGAACGCGAATTCCCTCGCTATTCGCCTGATTCTAGTGCAGAGTGGATGAGTAGAAGCGCGCAAGGTGCGATCTTCTCCGCCGGGCCCGTCCTCGTCTCGACCTGCTCCAAGCGAACAGCATCGAGACAAGAGTAGGAAAACACCATGGCACAGGGCACCGTCAAGTGGTTCAACGCTGAAAAGGGCTTCGGATTCATCACCCCCGACGGCGGAGGCCAGGACCTCTTCGTTCATCACACCGCCATCCAGATGTCGGGCTTCAAGTCCCTGGATGAGCAGCAGCGCGTCAGCTTCGAGGTGAGCCAGGGCCAGAAAGGCCCCCAGGCGGTCAACGTCACCAAGATCTGATTCGAACCCGAGCTGATCTGGCCCGCCATCCCAGGACGGCGGGCTTTTTTTCATGGAGAGCTTGTGGCCAAGCCGAATTATCAACGCGACAAGCGGCAACGCGATCTTGCGCGCCAGCGGAAGCAGGAGGAGAAGCGCCAGAAGAAGGCCATGAAGGACTCCGGCGCGAATTGCCAGTCCGAGTCCTCCGCCCCCGAGGAACTCGAAGCCGTCGTGCCGAGCGAGCCCTCGGCGATCTAGCAGACCAGCCGAAGATCCTCCCTGGATTGGCGGAGGGCGTGGATCCAGCCTGGCGCAGACGGGCCCAGCCGTGCCCGGGGGCCCTGGTCCCCAGGACTTGCGGCGTTCCGCGTGTCCGACAGGGGATGTGGATAAGTCGTAAAATTAGATAATTATTCAAGGCAAGCGCGGAATCCTGGTGATTGAAGGTAAGTAGCTTGCCTGATGGTTGATATTCCCAAAATAATATATGAATTCCGTATCCTGCCTTCCCCTGTGCGGCTTCGGTTGGGATCCCGGAGCGAGAGGCCTGGTTCGGGTGGTGCTTCGGCCCCTTGAGGGGCGCGGAGTCCTGCCTCCTGATCCCGCTGGATTCCGATTTACAGTTGCCCGGCACCATGCTATTCCAGAGGGCAGCCTTTTTTCCCGAACCAGGGCTCTCGGAGGGGATCTTCTGCGCCCTTTCCGCCTGTCTCGACGAGTTCGTTCTTCAGGAACCTCCAGGTTCCCCGTCCATCCCTTATGGAGGGCTTTGATGATAGACCTGAATCGCATCCCCAGGGCCGTCCGGTCCGTGATCCCGGCCGTCCTCTCGGTGCTTCTCCTGGTGCCCGTCCTCCAGGCCCAGGAAGCCCAGCCGCAGGAACCAGGGCGCCTGGTCCACGCGACGGTCGCCGAGATGGTCGAACCGATGGTCTTCAAGTGGAAGGAGTCCTACAAGTACAGGTGCTTCGGCTTCGAGATGGAATACACCTCGACGCTCCAGGACAAGGTCTTCCAGGCCTTCCTCGACGGCCGGACCCTGATCGCGCCCTCGGCCAGGGACTTGACGGCCGAAGAGATCGCCCAGTTCACCGCCAAATGGGGCTATCCGCCCCTGCGCGTCGCCATGGCCATGGACGCCCTGGTCTTCCTGGTCCACAAGAGCAATCCGCTCAAGGAAATCAAGATGGAGCAGATCGACGCGACCTACACGACGACCCGCCGCCTGGGCTGGCCGAAGGATGTGACGGTCTGGGGCGACCTGGGGCTGTCCTCGGGCAACTGGCCCAACCGCCCCATCGAAGCCTACGGCCATCCCCTCGGTTCCGGCACGCTCGACTTCTTCAGGTCCTCCATTCCGGGCACCTACAAGCCGGGCATCCGGCGATTCGCCGACATCCTGGAGATGATCGAGGAGTTGAGCGCCAACCAGGCGGCCATCGGCTACGGGTCCATCTCGCAGAGCTTCAGCAGCCTGCGGATGCTGCCCATCGTCCCCCTGGGTGGGAAGTCCGCCGTGGAGCCGAGCCTGGCGAGCATCGCCGACGGATCCTATCCGATCACCCGCGTGCTGAACATGTATGTGAACAAGACGCCCGGCAAGCCGCTGGATCCCAACATTCTCGGATTCCTTCGGTTCACCCTCTCCCATGAAGGCCAGAAGCTGGTGGCCGTCAGTGGGTTCGTTCCGCTCCCCGAGGACATTGCTTCCATGAATCTCAGGCGCCTCGAGGCCGCCAGATAGACGCATGGGCTGCCATCCCCCGCGGGATCCCTCCGCGGGGGCCATACGCCTGGAGGCGGGCTGTTCCACAGGAGGAAGTCGACGATGAATGTGAGATGCCGCTGCCTGGCCGCCGGGGCCAGCCTGCTTTTCCCTTTCCTGCTCGCGGCCCAGGATCCCGGGGCCGCGCCTGCACCGGCATCCGTCCAGGCAGCCGCCCGGCCCGTGGCGATCTCGGGGGAGGAGACCCTCGAGCCGACCCTGGTCATGGTCGCGGACGAGTTCCAGCGGGTGCAGCCGGAGTTCCGGTACAGCTTCCGGTCCACCGTTTCAGAGCAGAGCGTCCAGGACCTGATCGAGGGGAAGGTCGCCGTGGCCGCCATCACGAGGGATATCAAGCCCGAGGAAGTGGCCGCCTTCTCGGCGAAGTGGGGCTACGCCCCCACGCGGATCTCCTTCGCCGTGGACGCGCTCGTCATCCTGGTGAACAAGGATAATCCGGTCCGGGAGCTGAAGCTGGAACAGCTCGACGCGGCCTGGTCCCCGGAGCGCAGGCGCGGGTGGCCCAGGGAGATCAACACCTGGGGCGAGCTCGGAGTCACCGATCCTGCATGGTCCGCCCGGCCCATCGTGCTCGTGGGACATCCCGGAGGGTCGGGCGCCCGCGAGATGTTCACCGAGAAGATCACGCAGGGCGCCACTCCACGGGCAAATATCCTCCGGCCCTCCACCATCATGGGCATGGTGCAGCAGATCGAGACCAACGTCGCGGCCATGGGCTACACTTCCCTCGGGGCCGTGTTTGCGCAGACCCGCGGCGTGGCGGTCGTCCCGCCCGGGGAGCATGTGGGGGTGGAACCGGTCCCGGAGAACGTCACCCGCGGGCGCTATCCCCTTTCCCGGTCGGTTTCCTTCTACGTCAACAAGCAGCCGGGATTCCACAAGGACCAGGACGTGCTGCAGTTCCTTCGTTACGTGCTCTCGGCCGAAGGACAGAAATGGATCAAGCTGAACGGATTCGCCGGACTCGATCCAGGCGTGATCGCCGCGAACCTTCGAAGACTGAACTGAGGCACCGGGCGGGTTCCGGCGCCGGGAGCGTGGATGCAGGCGACCCTGCCGGGGGGACCGGACAGGGGACGCCCTTCGTCCGCGCTATCGCCTGGTCTTTTCCGGGGCCTTGCTGTGCCTGAAGACGCCGATCAGGAGGTTGGGGCCCTGGGCCGCGATGCCTGCCTCCAGGAGTTCCTTGTCGTAGAAGAACTCGTTCAGCGAATAGGAGAGCAGGGGCTTCCCGAGTTCCGGGAAGAACAGGAGCACGGCGAAGGAAAGGTGGACCAGAGCCTCGTTGGTCTGGTACTGGACCATGGCGGCCCGGTCCATCAGGAGGTTGCTCTCGTAGCGGTTCAGCGGCCGGCAGTAGAAGATCATCCTTCCGTCGAAGAGGATCTCCGACTCGTGGGTGGAGACGGTGTAGCTCTTCCCCTTGTCCGCGACGCTGAACTGGTAGTCCGCCCCGTTCTTGAAGGCGGTCATCAGGCTCTGGAACTTCGGGTGGCCGAGGTAGGACGATCCGTAGTCGACCCGGAGAGGGGCGGGCCTCCGCTCGTTCGGGGTCGGGCCGTACATCATGCGGTTGTAGCGCAGGGCCGCCAGCCTCTCCTCCGGAGTCTGCTTCTTCGGCTTGGCCTTCCTGGGAGCACTCTTGTCGATCTCGGTCATGGATTTCCCCGTCGCGCGTGGTCGTCGGGAACCATTGTCGCACGGAGCCGTCATTCGGTCCGCTCGAGCAGGACCGCCGCGGCGCCGTAGTCGCCCTTCAGGTCCAGGCGCAGGCCGCGGTGCATCAGCGCCGCGCCGCTCAGCTCCGCGGGACCGTCCAGCCTGCCCTCGAGGCTCCGCAGCCGGTAGACGGCCTCCTCGTCCAGGCCCCGGAGCCTGACGGGCGGGGCCTCGCGCCCGAACTGCGGATCGTGCGAGAAGGCGAAGAGCACGGCCTGCCGCCCGTCCCGCGCGACGTATTCGCTGGCCGCGACGCGGCCCTTGCGGGGCGAAAGGAGCCGGAAGAGATCCCCCTCCTGCACGATGGCCCGGATGGACTTGTAGAGGGCGATCATGCGCGCCGCCAGGTCCGTCTCCTCGCGGGTCCACTTCAGGAGGTTGGCGCCGATCCCGAGGGAGCCGGTCATGGCGACGAGGAACCGGTAGGTCAGGGGCGTGACGCGCCCGTTGAGCGTCGGCACGTCCGTGACCCAGGCCATCATGATCTTGGGCGTGTAGGCGAGGCTGAAGCCCTCCTGGAGGCTCAGGCGGTCGAAGGCGTCCGTGTTGTCCGAGGGCCAGACCTGCTCGGTCCTCGCCAGGATGCCGAGGTCCACGCGGCCGCCGCCGCTGGCGCAGGACTCGATCTCCAGACCGGGATGCCGAAGCCTGAGGCGGTCGATGATCCCGTAGACGTGGCGCACCTGGTCCACCCAGACCCGCCGCTGGTCCGTCACCGGGACCACCGGCCATCCCGGTTCGGCGAAGTTGCGGTTCAGGTCCCATTTCAGGAAGGCGATCTCGTTCTCCGAGAGCAGGGTGTCCAGGGCGGCGAAGACATACTCCTTCACGTCGTCCCGGGCCAGGTTCAGGACGAGCTGGTTGCGCGCCTCGGAGCGGGGTCTGCCCGGGAAGTGCAGCACCCAGTCCGGGTGGGCCCGGTAGAGGTCGCTGTCCGGGTTGACCATCTCCGGCTCGACCCAGAGGCCGAAGTCCATGCCCAGCTTCTTGACGTGCGCGATGAGCGGTCCGAGCCCATCCGGGAACTTCCGCCGGCTGGGGCGCCAGTCCCCGAGGCCCGCCCGGCTGCTGTCCCGCGCGCCGAACCAGCCGTCGTCCATGACGAAGCGCTCGACGCCGATGCGGGCGGCCTTCTCCGCCAGGGCCATCTGGCCCGCCTGGTCCACATCGAAGCCCGTCGCCTCCCAGGAGTTGTAGAGGACGGGCCGGAGACGCCCGGAGGATGCCCGGGGCAGGATCCGCTCGAGCTGGAACCGGTGGAACAGGCGCGAGGCCTGCCCCATCCCGCGCGCGGTGAAGCCGGCGTAGAACGGCGGCGTGGTGAGGGATTCCCCCGGAGCCAGTGGATGGGCGAAATCGAAGTCCGACATCCCGCCCGTGACCCGGACGTCCAGGCGGGGCGTCTGCTCCACGACCAGCTTCCAGCTTCCGCTCCACCCCAGGGCCCCGAACCAGACGTCGCCGTGCTCCTCGGTGGCGTCCTCCCCCGGGCCCTCGATGGCGAACCACGGGTTCATCTGGTTGCTCGTGCTGCCCCGCCTGCTCTCGAGGACCTTCGAGCCCGGATGGATCTCCTCCCGGGTGGGGCGGGTCTCCTCGCCCCATCGTCCCGAGAGATAGTTCAGATGGCAATCCGGACCCTGGGGCAGGTGCCACACCGCGGACTGCGCACTCTCCAGGACGACTGGATGGTCCGTGCCGTTCCTGACCGTGGCCTGCCTGCGCAGGATGCCGGAGGGATCCAGGTGATAGCCGAGATCGACCTGGAGATCGCAGCCCAGGTCCCGCAGGTGGAGGGTCAGGTCCCGGTCCTGCAGGGCATGGTCCACGTATTTCAGGACCAGGTCCCTGCCCCCGTCCGCGAAGACGACCTTCAGGCAGGGTTCGCAGAACCGCAGGCCGCCCCAGCCCGGATACTCCTCCGGGGTCGTGTTGGTGCTGGGGTCGACGCCGTCCCACTGGGGAAGGCTGGCGGCGGGGCTCCAGTCCCTGTCGCGCCGGATCCGCCGCCCCCAGTAGACGTGCTGCAGCTCCTCCCGCTCGTTCACGCCGAAGACGTACGACATCTCGCCCGCGGACAGCACCCAGAGCCGGGCTTCCGGGAGGAAACGGATGCCAGGGTCCAGTGCGTCCCCGGCCATGGTCAGCGCCCCTCTCCCGGTTCGGCCAGCCGCTCGTAGTAGGAATGGCGGGTGTAGAGGGCCGCGACGGGGTTGTGGCCCAGGACGCGGTCCTTGGCGACCAGGACGGAAGCCGGGGCCTTGGTGTGCATGAAGAAGAGGCTGTCGTGCCCCACGCAGAGGCCGATGACGACGTTGAACTGGGTTCCGGCCTCGGCCAGCAGGGCGGCCTGTCCCACGGGGCTGCACATGGTCTCGAACGTCCCCGGCCGCACCTTGTCCTCGTCCTTCATGCCCACCGTGCACTTGTCGATGGCGCCCACCTTGCAGCAGGCCGAATGCACCACGAAGCCGTTCGCCGTGAAGATCTCCTCGGCGATCCTCGCCTCCCGGGACAGGCCGATGCAGTTGGCGATCCCCAGCCGGTTCCAGCCCATGCGCCGGGCGAAGTCCATGATCTCCTCGATGCGCGTGGCCTTGCAGTAGCCCGCGGCCTCGGTCCTGGCGGATTCCACGGCCATCTTCTGGATCGTCGGGTTCTCCAGGTAGGTCCGCTCCACCTCCGCCAGGAGCGCCTGTTCATGGTTCATGGGGCAGAAGGCCGGTGCCGTCTTCGTCTCCTCCAGGCATGCCTGGATGCCGCACTTCGCGCAGTTGGGGCCCTTGTAAGCTGTCATGGCGTTCTTCCCGGGTCAGGGCGGCCGGTTCATGATGCCCGCGGATCGAGCAAGGCCGCCGTAGGGTTCATGACGGGCATCACATTCCCATTGTGCCGGAAGGCGCGGGGGGCGGAACCCCCGGCGGGATCCGCCGCGGGGGGCCGGCGCCGGGGACGGGCACCTCCGGGCTGGACAAATCCCGCAGGCTCTGTCGAAGTGGATCCCAGTGCCAGGGGATCCAACACCGGGGATTCCCGGCCGGGACCCAGGACCTGCATGGCAGGCCCCGGGAACCGGGCGGGGTCATGGATCCAGGACGAGCCCACGAATCGCGTGTTGGTCGGAGACGATCGCTTCTCCTCCCTTCCCTCATCACAGGATCCCTCGATGATCGTGCCCTTTCCCCTCCTCTTCGCCGCTGCCTCCGGGGGCCCGCACCTCGGCCACCAGCTTCCCCTGTGGAGCGTGGTCCCCTTCGGCCTCATGCTCCTCTGCATCGCCGTCCTGCCGCTCGTGGCGGGACATTTCTGGGAATCCAACCGCAACAAGGCGCTGCTGAGCCTGGCGCTCGGCGTCCCGGCGGCGCTCTTCATCGCACGCCTCGAGCCCGTGGTGCTCCTCCACACCGCGCACGAGTACGTGGCCTTCATCATCCTGCTCGGGGCCCTCTACGTGATCTCGGGGGGGATCGTGGTCCGAGGCACCCTGGCCGGGACGCCGGGGCTCAACGCCGCCCTCCTCGGGATCGGCGCGGTGCTCGCGTCCTTCATCGGCACGACCGGCGCCTCGATGCTGCTCATCCGCCCCCTCCTGCGGGCCAACTCGGTGCGGGTGCGCAAGGCGCACATCGTGGTCTTCTTCATCTTCATGGTCAGCAACGCCGGGGGCATGCTCACCCCGCTGGGGGATCCTCCCCTCTTCCTGGGCTTCCTGCGCGGCGTGCCGTTCCTCTGGACGTTCAGGCTCTGGCCGGAGTGGCTGTTCGTGAACGGCATCCTGCTCGCCCTCTTCTACATCATCGATTCGACCATCTTCAGGCGCGAGGATCTCGCCACGCCCGGGGATCTCGACGAGGTCGCGGTGGAACACCAGATCCCCCTCCACATCGCGGGAAAGCGGAACTTCCTCCTGCTAGCCGGCGTCATCGCCGTGATCCTGGCCTCCGGCACGCTGGGCCTCCCCCCCGGCACCCAGGAGACCGGCATGCTCCTGCTGGCGGGCCTCTCCTGGTTCTGCACGCCGATCCACCTGCGGAACGAGAACGCCTTCAGCTGGGGGCCCATCGTCGAAGTCGCGGTCATCTTCGCCGGGATCTTCGCCACCATGATCCCGGCCCTGGAGATCCTCAACGCCCGCGGGGCGGAGTTCGGCCTGACCCAGCCCTGGCAGTTCTTCTGGGCCTCGGGCTCGCTGTCCTCGTTCCTCGACAACGCGCCGACCTACCTGACGTTCACCGCGGCGGCCAGCGGCCTGCTCGGCACCGACGCGGCCAGCCTCGCCCAGCTGCTCGGCAGCGCCCGGGGGATCTCGCTGCTCACGGCCGTGTCGCTGGGCTCGGTGTTCATGGGGGCCAACACCTACATCGGGAACGGCCCGAACTTCATGGTCAAGTCCATCGCCGAGGAGCACGGCGTCAAGATGCCGAGCTTCTTCGGCTACATGGCCTGGAGCTGCGGCATCCTGCTGCCCCTGTTCCTGGTGGTGACCCTGGTCTTCCTGCGCTGATCCCGGTCTTCCGGTTCCCAGGTGTGGATGTAAATCACAATTCGTGGAAATATATCAGGCTCATTAAATAGGTATTCCGCACGGAATAGGGATATGGATAAAAAGAAATGAGAGAAGATCATTTCCTCGATTTGCTACAGGGATTGTAGATTTCCGAGGCTCGGCCTTCCCGCCGCCCGCGAACGGGATCTTCTAAGCATTGACGGGTTCGAAGATAGGGCGTAACTTTTGGCCACTTGATAGTTTTTTGAAACCGATCCGACCGCCGGTGGGCCGGGTCGGCGCTCCCAGCAACTGCGGGGACCTCGCCTCCACTTCATGGCCGCAGGATTCCCTTATCCACGAGGAGACATTCATGTTCAAGAAACTTTTCGCGACTGCCCTCATCCCGCTCTTCGCGGCGACGCTGGGCTTCGGGCAGCAGAAGTTCGTCACCATCGCCACGGGCGGCACCGCGGGCACCTACTTCCCGCTGGGCGGCGCCATGGCCGAGATCTGGAACAAGAACGTGAAGGGCGTGAACGCCAACGCCACGGTGACGGGGGCCTCGGTCGCCAACGTGGCCATGCTCGCCAAGGGCGAGGTCGACGTCATCTTCGTGCAGAACGACGGCGCCTTCTATGCCCTGAACGGCATCGAGCTCTTCAAGGACAAGAAGCTGGCCTCCATCCGCGGGATGGCCACCCTCTACAACGAGACGGTCCAGCTGGTGGCCCTCGCCGACGCCAAGATCAAGACCGTGGCCGACCTCAAGGGCAAGCGCGTGTCCGTGGGCGCCGCCGGATCCGGCGTCGAGTTGAACGCCAGGCAGGTCCTCGAAGCCGCCGGCCTGAGCTACAACGACATCAAGGTGCAGCACCTCTCCTTCGCCGAGTCCGCCTCCAACCTGAAGGACGGCAACATCGACGCGGCCTTCAATACCGCCGGCACCCCCACCGCCGCCATCCAGGACCTGTCCGTCTCCAAGAACTGCGTCCTCGTGCCCATCGACGGCGACGTGGCCAAGAAGCTCATGAAGAAGTGGTCCTTTTACACCGCCGAGAAGGTGCCCGCCAACACCTACAAGGGCATGACCAAGGACACCATGACCATCGCCGTGAAGTCCATGCTCGCGGTCGACGCCAAGATGGACACCCAGCTGGTCTACGACCTTCTGAAGGCCATGTATGCCAACAGCGAGCGTCTCATCGCCTCCCACAAGAAGGGCGCGGACATCAAGATGGCCACCGGCCTGGAAGGCATGTCCGTCCCCCTGCACCCCGGCGCCGAGAAGTTCTTCAAGGACAACAAGGTGAAGAAGTAGGTCCCTTCGCCCGCTGCGGTCGCGGCGGGCGCTGGGATTCCCGGCGCCCGCCCGGTTCGACACGATGAAGCCCCGCGGATTGTGGTACGGATCGATGCTGTCGCTGGCCGCCCTGCTGGCCTGGCGGCTCGAGTGGGCCCGCGAACCGGAGCTCCTGGTTTCGACCGGCGGCCAAGGCTCCCCAGCCGTCATCCCCCTGGTGGATGGCCGCTTCGAGCATGTGTTCGTCCACTCGGTGCACAAGTCCCCCGTGGAAGAGCGCTTCGCGGTCGAGACGAAGGAGGCCGGGCCCGTCCTTCATCTCTACGAACTCCGCTACCGGAGCCAGGGCGTGGGAATGCCCTCCGGCGCCGAAGGCGGCTACCGGCTGGAGAACGGCGTCTTCATCCTCGCCATGGACAGGTCCTTCCAGGAGCTTCCGATCATGGTTTCCCCCGTTGCAGGCCACGGCATCGTCACGGGAGGCCGATTCATCCCCTTCACCAACTACCAGCAATCCGGCCATCGCCTCGTCCTCGCGGCCAGAACGATCCGCCATATACGCCTACGGAGGTAGAAAACCCAATGAGCGAAACGCCCATTCCGGCCGTTGCCCAGGATGAAGGTCCTGTCGACGTCCACGACATCATGAAGAAGTTCGACAAGGAGTCGGACTACCGGGAGTTCACCGGCTTCTTCGGCAAGATCGTCGCGGCCATCGCGATCGTCTTCTCGCTGTTCCAGGTCTACACCGCCATGTTCGGCGTCTTCGACGCGATGATCCAGCGGTCCGTGCACGTGGCCTTCGCGATGTGCCTCACCTTCCTGCTCTTCCCATCGAGCAAGAAGTGGTCCCGGTCGAAGCTGAATCCCATTGATGCCGTCCTTGCGGTCCTGGGCGCGGCCTCGTCGATGTACATCACGGTGCTGTGGACCAAGTACCTGTCCCAGCGGGCCGGCGCCCCGACCCAGCTGGACATCATCGTCGGGGTCATCGGCGTCCTGCTGATCCTCGAGGCGGCCCGGCGGGTCGTGGGCCTGCCCATGGTCGTCGTGGCCCTGGCCTTCATCGGCTATGCCTTCGCGGGCCCCTACCTGCCCGGCATGTTCGCCCACCGGGGGGTCAGCATCATTTCCATCACCGAGCACTTCTGGTTCACGACGGAAGGGATCTTCGGGACGCCCATCGGGGTTTCGAGCACCTTCATCTTCCTGTTCATCCTCTTCGGGGCGTTCCTGGAGAAGACGGGCCTGGGCCAGTTCTTCATCGACATCTCCAACGCCGTGGCCGGCTGGGCTTCCGGCGGGCCCGCCAAGGTGGCCGTCATCACCAGCGCCTTCGAGGGCATGGTCTCCGGCTCCTCCGTGGGCAACACCGTGGGTTCCGGGTCCTTCACCATTCCCATGATGAAGAAGCTGGGCTACAAGCCCGAGTTCGCCGCCGCGGTCGAGGCCTCGGCCTCCACGGGCGGCCAGATCATGCCTCCCGTCATGGGCGCCGCGGCCTTCCTCATGGCCGAGTTCACCAGCATTCCCTATGCCCGCATCGTCCTTGCGGCCATCCTGCCTGCCGCCCTCTACTTCTTTGCCGTGTTCGTCCAGGTCCACTTCGAGGCCAAGAAGCTCGGCCTCCGGGGCATGAGCAAGAGCGAACTGCCCAGCTACAAGGACATCCTGATCCGCCGGGGCTACCTGATCGTGCCCCTGATCGTGATCGTCTACCTGCTCGAGGAGGGCGCGACACCCATGAAGGCGGCCCTGTGGGCCATCATCATCTCGGTGGCCATCGCGAGCATCGCCTCGCTCATCATGGTGGCGAAGAAGCAGAAGCCCTCCTTCACCGTGAACGATCTCTTCAAGGGGCTGGAAGCCGGCGCCCGGGGCTCCCTGGGTGTCATCGCGGCCTGCGCCTGCGCCGGCATCATCATCGGCGTGGTCACCAAGACCGGCCTGGGCCTCAAGCTGGGCGAGATCCTGGTGGCGATGGCCGGGGGCAAGCTCTTCTTCACCCTCGTCCTCACCATGCTCACTTCCCTGGTCCTGGGCATGGGCGTGCCGACGACGGCCAACTACGTCATCACCTCCACCATCGCCGCGCCCGCGGTGATCATGATCCTCAACCACCTCAGCGGCTATCCCTTCCCGCCCGATTCCGCGGCGGTGATCCTCTGCGCGCACATGTTCGTCTTCTACTTCGGGGTCATGGCGGACCTGACGCCCCCGGTGGCCCTGGCGGCCTTCGCGGGCGCCGCCATCGCCAAGTCCGATCCCATCAAGACGGGCGTCCAGGCGACGAAGCTGGCCATCGCGGCCTTCCTGATCCCCTACATCTTCGTCTACAACCCGGAGATGCTCCTGTTCGGCATCCACGAGCATCCCGTCGAGGCGACCTTCATGGTCATCACCGCCGTCATCGGGATCGTGGCCGTCGCCATCGGGATCGAGGGCTATTTCCTCCGCCTCGCGAACTGGCTGGAAAGGATCCTGGCCATTGCGGGCGGTATCCTGCTGCTCATCCCGGGGACGATCACGGACCTCATGGGGGTCGCCCTGCTGGTGGTCATGTTCCTTTCCCAGCTCAAGAAGTACCGAGCGAGCCGGGACGGAGACTTGGCTCCGGTCTAGGGTTCGGATCCGAAAAGAAGAAGAGCGGCCGGCGCCGCTCTTCTTCTTTTTCGGGTTGTCGCTGTCGCCTAGGACGGTTGTTCGGTCCGGATCTTCAGCTCCCTGAGCTGCCGGGGATCCACGGTGCTGGGGGCGTCGGTCATCAGGCAGGCGGCGGTGGCGGTCTTGGGGAAGGCGATGACCTCGCGGATGTTGGAGCACCCCGCCAGCAGCATCACGAGCCGGTCCAGGCCCAGGGCCAGGCCTCCGTGGGGCGGGGCGCCGTAGGACAGGGCGCTGAGCAGGAAGCCGAACTTGTCCTTGGCGTCCTCCTCGTTGATGCCGACGGCCCGGAACATCCGGTTCTGGATCTCCGCGTCGTGGATGCGGATGGAGCCGCCGCCCAGCTCGTAGCCGTTGAGCACGATGTCATAGGCGACGGCCCGGCACGCGCCCGGATCCGTGTCCAGCAGGGCAAGGTCCTCTGGGTTCGGGCTGGTGAACATGTGGTGGCAGGCCACGAAGCGCTGTTCCTCCTCGGTCCACTCCAGGAGCGGGAAGTCCACCACCCAGAGGAAGGCGAACCGGGACTCGTCCAGGAGCCCCAGGGCCTTGGCCAGGCGCAGGCGCAGCTCGCCCAGGACCCTGGACGTCAGGGCGTCGGCGCCCACGGCAAAGACGGCGAGGCCGCTGCCTTCGATCCCGAGGCGGGCCTTGAGGGCCTCTTCACCCTCCGCGTCGAGGAACTTCTTGAAGCTGGAGGCGAACCCTTCCTTGCCCCACTTCGCGTAGGGAAGGCCGCCCGCGCCCATCTGCCGGGCGGCTTCCTGCAGCTCGTCCAGCTGCTTGCGGGAGTAGGCGCCCGCCTGCTCGCCGGGGAAGAAGATGGCGCGCACGCGGCTCTTGCCGCCGCTCTCGGCGGCGGCGCGGAAGAGGCTGAACTCGCTCTTTCCGAAGAGTTCTGTCACGTCCTGGATCTTCAGTCCGCAGCGGAGGTCGGGCTTGTCGGAGCCGTACCACTCCATGGCGTCCTTGTAGGTCAGGCGGGGGAAGGGGGCCGTGACCGTCCTGCCGACGGAGGCGGAGATCTCCACCATCAGCTCCTCGATCAGGCTCTGGATGTCCTCCTGGCGGACGAAGCTCATCTCCACGTCCACCTGGGTGAACTCGGGCTGGCGGTCGGCGCGGAGATCCTCGTCCCGGAAGCAGCGGCAGATCTGGATGTAGCGCTCGAACCCCGAGACCTGGAGCAGCTGCTTGTAGAGCTGGGGGCTCTGGGGCAGGGCGTAGAACTCGCCTGGATGCACCCGGCTGGGCACCAGGTAGTCCCGGGCGCCCTCGGGGGTGGACTTGCCGAGGATCGGGGTCTCGACCTCCACGAAATCGTGCCTCTGGAAGAAGTTCCGGATCTGGGACGCCACCTGGCTGCGGAGGAGCATGTTCTTCTGCAGGCTCTCCCGGCGCAGGTCCAGGAACCGGTACTTCAGGCGCAGGTCCTCGTTGGCCTCGGCGCCGTCGTCCAGGGGGATGGGCGGGGTCTGGGCCGTGTTGAGGATCCTCAGGTCCGTGAGCCTCACCTCGATGTCGCCCGTGGGCATGTTGGGGTTCTTGCTCTCCCGTTCGGCCACCACGCCCTCGGCGCCCAGGACGAACTCGCTCCGGATGGCCTTGAGCTTTTCCAGGAGTTCCGGGGACACCTCCGTCTCGTTGGCCACGAGCTGGACGATGCCCCAGCGGTCCCTCAGGTCGAGGAACACCAGGGAGCCCAGGTTGCGGACGCGCTTGCACCAGCCGAGGAGCCGGACCGTCTGTCCCGCATGGGAAAGCCGCAACTCGCCGTTGCGGTGGGTACGTGAGAAGTCGCCGAGTCGATCGAGTTTCATAGCCTTCCAGGATCGCACCCTGGAGACACAGCCTCAAGCCCGAGTCCCGGATTTATGGAGCTGGTTCCGCTTCCTGGCGTCTCCTCCGGCGGGAACTCCGGATCCTCGTCCACCAGCCCTGGACGCGGTCCAGGTAGAGGTAGACCACGGGCGTGGTGTAGAGGGTGAGCAGCTGGCTGACGAGGAGCCCGCCGACGATGGCGATGCCCAGGGGGCGGCGCAGCTCGGACCCCGTGCCCATGCCGACGGCGAGGGGCAGGCCGCCCAGGAGGGAGGCCATGGTGGTCATGGTGATGGGCCGGAAGCGCAGCAGGCAGGCCTGGAAGATGGAGGCCTCGGGAGACTTGCCCTCCTTCCGCTCGACGGCGATGGCGAAGTCGATCATGAGGATGGCGTTCTTCACCACGATGCCGATGAGGAGGATGATCCCGATGAGGGCGATGACGCTCAGCTCGGTGTCGCAGACGAGCAGGGCCAGCAGGGCGCCGACCCCCGCCGAGGGCAGGGTCGAGATGATGGTCACGGGATGGATCAGGCTCTCGTAGAGCACGCCCAGGACGATGTAGACCGCGAGGATCGCCGCGGCGATGAGGAAGGGCTGGCTGGCGAGGGAGGCCTGGAAGGCCTGGGCCGTGCCCATGAAGCTCCCGTGGATGCTGGCGGGCAGGCGGATCTCCCGCTCGGCGGCCTCGATGGCGGTCACGGCGTCCCCCAGCGCGACGCCCGGGGGGAGGTTGAAGGAGAGGGTCACCGCCGGGAACTGGCCCTGGTGGTTCACCGACAGGGGGGTGTTGCGGGGCCTGAAGGAGGCGATGGCGCTCAGGGGGACCAGCTCGCCCTTGTTCGAGCGCACGTAGATGTACTTGAGCGCGTCCGGGGTTTCCGAGAAGGCCGGGTCCACCGTCAGGACGACGTGGTACTGGTTCAGGGACGTGTAGGTGGTCGAGATGAACCGCTGGCCGAAGGCGTCGTAGAGGGTGTTGTCGATCATCCGGGTGGTGATGCCCAGCCGGGAGGCGCTGGCCCGGTCGATCTCCACCGTGGCCTCCAGGCCCTTGTTCTGGAGGTCCGTGTTGACGTCCGCGAGCTGGGGGAGGGCGCGCAGCTTCTGGTGGACCTTGGGAGCCCATTCGAAGAGGTCCTTGGCGTTGTCTCCCTGGAGGGTGTACTGGAACTGGGCCCGTCCGAAGCGCCCGCCCACGCGGATGTCCTGCATCGACTGGAGGATCAGGGTCGCTCCGGGGATGTGGGCAGCCTTCCGGCGGATCCGGGCGATGACCTTGTCGGCGGTCTCGTCCCGCTGGCCTTCGGGCTTGAGGGTCACGTTCATGTTGCCCGTGTTGCCGCTGCCGACGGAGGCTACGACGTTCTCCACCGCCGGGTCCTCCCGCACGATCCCGACGAACTGGTTCATCAGCCGGTCCATGCCCTTGAAGGAGATCCCCTGTTCGGCCAGGATCGTGCCGTTCAGCCGCCCGGTGTCCTGCTGGGGGAAGAAGCCCTTGGGCACGAGGATGTAGAGCCCCACGGTGGCGGCCATGGTGAGGAGCGTCACCGCCAGGGTGGCGCGCTGGTGCCGCAGCACCCAGGCCAGGGAATCCTGGTAGAGGACCGTCACCCGGCCCAGGATCCGCTCGCTGGCCTGGAAGACCCGTCCGTGTTTCGTCTGTCCGGCGGGCCGCAGCAGGCGCGAGCACATCATGGGCGTGACCGTCAGGGACATCAGCATCGAGATCGCGATGGCCACCGAGAGCGTCACCGCGAATTCCCGGAAGAGCCGGCCCACGATCCCGCCCATCAGCAGGATGGGGATGAAGACCGCGATGAGGGAGATGCTGATGGAGACGACCGTGGGGCCGATCTCCCCCGCCCCGGCGAAGGCGGCCTCCATGGGCGACATGCCCATCTCCAGGTGGCGGGTGATGTTCTCGATGACCACGATGGCGTCGTCCACCACGAAACCCGTGGCCACGGTCAGGGCCATCAGGGAGAGGTTGTCGATGGTGTAGCCCAGGAGGTACATCACCCCGAAGGTCCCGATGAGGGAGACGGGCACCACGATGCTCGGGATGAGGGTCGAGCGGACGCTCCTGAGGAACAGGAACACCACGAGGATGACCAGCCCGATGGAGATCGTCATGGCGCCCTGGACATCCCGCACCGAGGCCCGGATGGTGCGGGTGGAGTCGGACACCGTCTGCAGCTCGATGCTGGGGGGGAGGGCCGCCCGGACCTCGGGCAGGATCTCCCTGACCCGGTTCGCGGTCTCGATGACATTGGCGTCCGGCTGCTTGGTGATGGCCACCATGATGCCGGGCACGCCGTTCGTCACCCCGGAGTTGAAGACGTTCTCCTTGGAGTCCTCCACCGTCGCGACGTCGGACAGGCGGAGGGCGGCGCCGTCCTTGAAGGCCAGGATGAGGGCGCCATAGTCCGCCGCCTTCGTCATCTGGTCGTCGGCGCTGATGGACCAGGTGGTGGCGGCGTTGGAGATGTCCCCCTTGGGACGGTTGATGTTGGCCTTGGCGATGGCGGCGCGGACGTCCTCCAGGCTCAGGCCCCGGCCGTTGAGGGCCACGGGGTTCACCTGGACCCTCACCGCGGGCAGGGCCCCGCCCCAGAGTTCGACCTCGCCCACCCCCGGGAGCTGGGCGATCTTCTGCTGCAGCACCGAGGAGGCGATGTCGTACATCCGCTCCCGCGGCACGATGTTGGAGGTCAGCGCCAGGAGCATGAAGGGGGCGTCCGAGGGATTGACCTTGTGGTAGGAGGGCGTGCTGCTCAGGTTGGTGGGCAGGGTCCCGCGGGCGGCATTGATGGCGGCCTGGACGTCCCGCGCGGCGGCGTCGATGTTCCGGTCGAGGTCGAACTGCAGCGTGATGCCGGTGGAGCCGTTGGAGCTGGTGGAGGTCATCTCCGTGACCCCCGCGATGCGCCCGAACTGGCGTTCCAGCGGGGTGGCCACGGAGGAGGCCATGGTCTCCGGGCTCGCCCCCGGCAGCTTGGCGGAGACCCGGATCGTGGGGTACTCCACCTGGGGCAGCGGCGAGACCGGGAGGAACTGCCGGGCGACGAGGCCTGCCAGCCCCAGGGCGGCCGTCAGCAGGGCCGTGGCCACGGGCCTCCGGATGAACGGGGCGGAGAAGTTCATGGTTCCTGCTGGGTCGGGAGCGAGGCCTCCTCGGCCCGCGCGCGCTTGCGCATCACGCGCCTGGCCAGGCGGTCGAAGGCCAGGTAGATCACCGGGGTCGTGTAGAGGGTCAGCACCTGGCTGAAGATCAGCCCCCCCACGATGGCGATGCCGAGGGGACGCCGCAGCTCCGCCCCCACGCCGGTGCCGAGGGCCAGGGGCAGGCCTCCGAGCAGGGCCGCCATGGTGGTCATGACGATGGGGCGGAAGCGGAGCAGGCAGGCCTGGTGGATGGCCTCGGGGGCGGGCTGCCCCTCCTTGCGCTCGGCCTCCAGGGCGAAGTCGATCATCATGATCGCGTTCTTCTCGACGATCCCGATCAGCAGGATGATGCCGATGAGCGCGATGACGCTGAAGTCGGTCCGGCAGAGCATGAGGGAGAGCAGGGCGCCCACCCCGGCGGAGGGGAGCGTGGACAGGATCGTGACCGGGTGGATGTAGCTCTCGTAGAGCACGCCCAGCAGGATGTAGACCGTCAGCACGGCGGCCAGGATCAGGAAGGGGGTGTTCTTCAGGGAGTTGCCGAAGGCCTGGGCCGTCCCCTGGAAGGCGCCCCGGATGGTGGGGGGCATGTCGCTCTCCCGCTCGACTTGCTGGATGGCCTTGATCGCGTGGCCCAGCGACTTGCCGGGTGCCAGGTTGAAGGAGATGGTGGCGACGGGGAACTGACCCTGATGGTTCACCGTCAGGGGAGCCCGGGTGGTCTCCAGGCGGGTGAACGCGCTGAGGGGCACCGCGCCTCCCGAGGCGGAACGGACGAACAGGTCCTGGAGGTCCTCGGGCTTCTGCACCATGCCGGGCTTGGCCTCGAGCACCACGTGGTACTGGTTCAGCTGCGTGAACATGGTGGAGATCTGCCGCTGGCCGAAGGCGTCGTAGAGGGCGTCGTCGAGCACCTGGGGGGTGATGCCCAGGCGGGAGGCCGTGGGACGGTCCAGGACCAGGGACGCCTGGAGTCCGGATTCCTGCAGGTCGCTCGCCACGTCGTGCAGCTCGGGGACCCGCTGGAGGCGGGCCACGAAGTCCGGGACCCATTCGGCCAGTTCCTTGGCATCGGCGCTCTCCAGGGTGTACTGGTACTGGGTGCGGCTGACCCGGTCCTCCACGGTCAGGTCCTGCACCGGCTGCATGAAGAGCTGGATGCCGTCCACTCCGGCGATTCTCCGCTTGAGTCGCTGGATGATCTCGACGGCGCTGTCCCGGCGCTCGGCCAGCGGCTTCAGGTTGATCTGGAGGCGCCCGCTGTTGAGGGTCGTGTTGGTGCCGTCGATGCCGATGAAGGACGAGATGCTCTGGACGCCCGGGTCGGCCAGGATCGCCCGGGCCAGGGCCTGCTGGCGCTGGGCCATGGCCGGGAACGACACGGTCTGCGGCGCCTCGGAGATGCCGAGGATGACGCCCGTGTCCTGGACCGGGAAGAATCCCTTGGGGATGGCGAGGTAGAGCAGGACGGTGGACAGGAGGGTCGCCACGGCCACGGCGAGGGTCGCGGGCTGGTGCTTCAGCACCCAGGTGAGGGTGCGGTCGTAGAAGGCGATGATGCCCTGGAAGGCGCGGTCGGAAGCCTGGTGGAGCCTCCCGTATTCCTCCGGCCTGTGGTGCCGGAGCAGCTTGGCGCACATCATGGGCGTGAGGGTGAGCGACACGACCGCCGAGACCAGGATCGTCACGCTCAGGGTCACGGCGAATTCCCGGAACAGCCGGCCCACGATGTCGCCCATGAAGAGCAGGGGGATGAGCACGGCGATCAGCGAGACCGTCAGCGACAGGATGGTGAACCCGATCTGGCCCGCGCCCTTGAGGGCCGCCTTCAGGGGAGCCTCTCCCTCCTCGATGTAGCGCATGATGTTCTCGATCATCACGATGGCGTCGTCCACCACGAAGCCCGTGGAGATCGTGAGGGCCATGAGGGTCAGGTTGTTCAGGCTGTAGCCCAGCAGGTACATGACCCCGAAGGTGCCGACGATGGAGAGCGGCACCGCGACGCTGGGGATGAGGGTCGCCGCGACGTTCCGCAGGAACAGGAAGATGACCATCACCACGAGGGCGATGGTGAGCATCAGCGTGAACTCCACGTCCTCCACCGAGCCCCGGATGGTGGTGGTCCGGTCCGTGAGCGTCGAGAGATGGACCGAGGCGGGCAGGGAGGCCTGGAGCTGGGGCAGCAGGTCCTTCACGCGATCCACCACGGCGATGATGTTCGCCCCAGGCTGGCGCTGGATGTTGAGGATCACGGCCGGAGTCAGGCGCACGGACTCTCCGCCTTCGGAGGTTCGGACGCGCTCGCCCATCCAGGCGGCCTGGTTGACGTTCTCCACGCCGTCGATGACGTCGGCCACGTCCGAAAGCCGGACGGGAGCGCCGTTCTTGTAGGCGATGATCAAGGGTTTGTACTGGTCGCTGGAGAGGATCTGGTCGTTGGCGCCGATGGCATAGGTCTGCCGCGGGCCGTTGAAGCTGCCCTTGGCCTGGTTGACGTTCGCCGCTCCGACGGCGGTGCGGAGATCTGCCATCGTCAGGCCGTAGGAGGACAGGGCGGCGGGGTTCGCCTGGATGCGGACGGCCGGTTTCTGGCCCCCGCTGATGCTGACCAGGCCGACCCCGGGCAGCTGGCTGATCTTCTGGGCCAGGCGCGTGTCGGCGGCGTTCTGGACCTCCGAGAGGGGCAGGGACTCCGAGGTGAGCGCCAGGGTCAGGATGGGGGAGTCCGCGGGGTTGATCTTGCTGTAGATGGGGGGAGCCGGGAGGTCGTTCGGGAGGTAGGTGTCGGCGGCGTTCAGGGCGGCCTGCACCTGCTGTTCCGCGACATCGATGTCCAGGTCCAGCGAGAACTGCATGGTGATGACGGAGCTTCCCCCGGAGCTGTTGGAGGACATCCGGTTGAGGCCGGGAAGCTCCCCGAACTGCCGCTCGAGGGGGGCGGTGATGGCCGAGGTCACGACCTCGGGGCTGGCCCCCGGATAGAAGGTCACCACCTGGATGGTGGGGTAGTCGACCTGGGGCAGCGCGGAAACGGGCAGCTGGCGGAAGGCGATGAAGCCGATCAGCAGGAGGCCCGCCATCAGGAGGGACGTGGCGATGGGCCGGAGGATGAAGGGCCTGGAGGGATTCATGCCTCTCCTGGTCGGGCGTGGCGTCGGGATGCCTGGACGCTCATGGGCGCTTCTTCCCGCCCTTCGCCTCTCCGGGGCCGCTGGCATCCACCAGGGCGCCGGGGCGGAGCCGTTCCATGCCGTCGATCACCACCGTGTCCCCCGGCGCCAGTCCCTTGCGGACGGAGGTCCTGTCCCCGTCCGCCGGGCCGGTTTCGACGAGCACCATGTCCGCCGTGCGGTCGGGCTTGATCCGGTAGACGAAGGCCCCCTGCGGGCCGCGCTGGATCGCCGAGGTGGGGATGATCACCACGTTCCGGAGGGTGTCCACCAGCATGCGGGCGTTCACGAACTGATTGGGGAAGAGGGCGTTGTCCTGGTTGCCGAAGAGCGCCTTGATGCGGATCGTCCCGGTGGCGGGGTCCACCTGGTTGTCGAGGGCCAGGACGGCCCCGGTGGCGAGCCTCCGCTTGAGGTCCCGGTCGTAGGCTTCGACCGGGAGGCGGATGCCCTTCTCGCCGTGGGCCGCCACCTGGCCGATGCTGTCGGCCGGGATGGTGAAGAGCACGGTGATGGGCTGGACCGGGTTGATGACGCAGAGGCCGCTGGACTCCGAGGACCGGATCATGTTGCCGGGATCCACGAGACGGAGGCCGACCTTGCCCGAGATGGGGGCGGTGATGCGGCTGTAGACGAGGTTGAGCTTCGCGCTCTCCACCTGGGCCTGGTCGGCCTTGAGCGCCGCCTCGGCCTGGTTGACGGCCGAGGTCTGGGTGTCGAGCTGCTGCTTCGAGAGGATGCCCTGTTCGGAGAGGGCCTTGAAGCGCTGCAGGTCCATCAGGGCGTTCTTGTAGGAGGCCTCGTCCTTGGCCTTCTGGCCTTCGGCCTGCATCAGCTGGACGTGGAAGGGCCGCGGGTCGATCTCGGCGATCAGGTCCCCCTGGCGCACGAACTGGCCCTCCTGGACGGGGAACCGGACCAGCTGGCCGTCCACGCGGCTCTTCACAGTGACGGAATTGAGCGGGGTCACGGTCCCGAGACCCGACAGGGTGATCGGCATGTCGCCGGTCCTCGTCGCCACCACCGTGACGGGCACCGCCCGGACCACCGCGCGCTCCCGGGTCCGGGGGGCGGCAGGGACCAGGATCCGCCTGGCCCCGAAGGCGGCCCCCAGGCCGACGAGGACGACGATCCCCCAGAGGTGCCAACGTTTCGAAGCTCTGGAGGCCTTGGTCTCCTGGGTGGGGTTCGGATTCAAAGGACTGCCCCCTTGCGGTTCAGGATCCTGGGGGTCCAGGATTCATCGAAATTCCAATCGTAGTAGCGAATGCATCGGATTGTCGCGGTCGTTCCCCACGACAGCCTGGCCGATCCTCGGGACGGGGCACGCCGCGCGGGCCCGGGCGGCCATTCCGGGCGTGCCTGGCCGGAGGAGGGGGCTAGGCGGTGAGAGAGGCCTTCATGTCCCGGCGGGGGGCGACGTTCAGGTTCTGGTTCTGCTTTCCGCCTTCCTCCTCGTCCAGCAGGGATCTGAGGTTCATGATCATCCTGGCCAGGGCCCTGTGCAGGACCTCCTTCTCGTCGGAACCGAGGCCGCTCTCCATGCGGGCGCGGTAGGCGGCCACCCGGGCCTGGATGTCCTCCACGGCCTCGGTCTTGCCGGGATGGACGCTGATCAGGACCTTGCGGCCGTGGCTGGGATCCGGCTGCACCTGGAGCAGGCCGATCCCTTCGAGGGCGTGTACGAGCCTGGAGGTGGTCGGATGATCCATCCACATGCGTCCCGCGAGTTCGCTCAGGGACATGGGGCCCCGCTCCTTCAGCAGGAGGACCATCCAGCACTGGTAGGCGTTGATGCCGTAGGGCTCGACCACGCTCGACACGGCGTGCTTCACATGGCGTCGAGCGGCGGCGATGAGCATGCTCAGGCTGGATTCGGGGATGGCAGCGCGGGTGAAATCATCCTTCATGTTCGACTCCAGGCTTACTTGATGGACGAAAGACAGAATTCCTTTCCGCCCAGTGATGCAGCATCTCGGGCATGACAAGCAACCAGTGAGAAAGGGAGGCCATCGCCAGTCCTGGGGCATTATCACCCTCGGAAAGGTGGAATTGAAGATTGAAATGAAACGGGCAGGAAAAATTTGGAGAAAAAAGTCAAAAATTCAGGACAAACGATTTGTATCCGGAAATTACAAATTGAGGTTAACTTTTCTGTAATCAAATGGAATATGGCATCTTGATTGAAGTTGAGATGAAAATTTCTTCAGGAAAGAAAAACTTTATTCAATAATTATGGTTCATTTTTGATGCCTGGCGGGGTGCCATTCCTGGAAGTCCGATCCGGCGCTCCCCGGCGCATGTCGCGCTATTCTCGAAGGCACGGAACCTCGTTCATTCCGCTCCGGCCTCAAGCCGTTCCCTCGTCCGCGAGTCCCTCGTGCGCATTCTCCGGATCCTCCCAGCCATCCTGCTCGGCCTCGCCGTCTGGGGACTGGGCGGTGGGCTGGCCGCGGCGGTTCCCCGCCTGAAGGTCGTCCTGGATCCCGGACATGGGGGAGACGATTGCGGGGCCAGGGGGAAGAAGGGCCTGCTGGAGAAGGACGTCACCCTCGAGCTGGCGCGAGTCCTGAAGGAAAGGCTCGAAGACTCCGGATTCGAGGTCGGCCTGGTCCGGGAGGAGGATGTCCTCGTGCCCGTGTGGAACAGGACCCGGATGGCCAACGAGGCAGGCGCGGATCTCTTCATCAGCCTTCATGTCAATGCGGCGAAGGCCCGGTCGGCCAGGGGATCCGAGGTGTATTTCCTGAGCCTGGACACGGGAGACGCGGACGCCGCCGGGATCGCCGCCCGGGAGAACCAGGGGGCCGGACCGTCCGCCGGGACGGACCACGTGCTCGCCAGCATCCTGGAGGACATGGCCCAGAAGGCCTTCCTCCAGGATTCCGAGAAGCTGGCGGTGGCCGTCCAGCGCGAACTCGACCAGCTGGTGGGCATCAAGGAGCGCGGCGTCAAGCAGGCCCCCTTCGCCGTGCTCCGGAGCGCCGCCATGCCCGCGGTGCTGGTGGAGACGGCCTTCATCACCAATCCCCGGGAGGAAGCCAGGCTGAAGGACCCTGATTTCCTCGGGAAGGTCGCATCGGCCATCACCCAGGGGGTGCGCCGGTTCTCCTCGGCCGTCGGCGTCGTGCCCAGGCGCAAGGCGCTGGATCCTCTCGAGGCGGACATCCTCCGTGACCCGGCCCCGCGGAACGCCAAGTCGGGCGGGAAGACCCCTTCGGGCCGGCAGCCTTGATGCCTGGACCTCCGGGCCATCTCCCCCATTGCGAAATATCGCCCCAGAAGGCATCATCAAGGACCGGGCAGCCGTAGCTCAGTTGGATAGAGCGTTGGCCTCCGAAGCCAAAGGTCGCGCGTTCGAGTCGCGCCGGCTGCACCAAACGAAAACCCCCGCCGCCATTAGGTTTCGGGGGTTTTCCCTTGTCCCGGGATATCGGATCCGGAGATGGTCCCTGTGTGCGTAAGTGTTGAAAATACGCCCGATGCCGGCCATCGGGTTACTCCCGGGTTGCCTGGCGATCGTCCTTCAGACCGCCAGCGCGCTCGACTCGAACAACCGTATCCTCCTGAACGCGAGGAGGGCGATGAGGAAGCGTATCGTCAGGTCGATGCACATGACCGACCAGATCGCGGTGATGCCGATGCCGGGCACGAGCGTGAGCGCGAAGGATACTGGGACGCGGATGGCCCAGATGCCCATCATGGCGATGAACATGGGCGGCTTGGTGTGCCCCGCGCCGCGCATCGCGCCGAAGATGGCGTGCGAGAGGTTCTGCGGCAGCTGCACGAGCCCCATGAGGAAGAGGTAGGTGGCGCCCAGTGAGACGCCCTGGGCGTCGTCGGTCATGAGGCGCATGAGCAGCGTGTTGCCGAACAGGAAGAGGAGCGAAACCGCCGTCGTGATGACGAACATGTACAGGAGGATCCTGCGGTAGTAGTAGCGCGCGAGGTCGCGCTGCTCGCCGCCGATCGCCTGGCCGACGAGGCTCGTGATCGCCACCGAAAGTCCTCCGGCGGGCAGGTAGGAGAGCGCTTCCACCTGGAGGCCGATCTGGTAGGCGCCCATGGTCACCGTGCCGAAGCCGAAGATGATCTTCGAAATGAAGATCGCGGCGGTCTGCCACGCGAGGTATTCGGTCGAGGCCGGGAGCCCGACCCTCAGGAGCGCGGCGAACACCTTGCCGTCCGGACGGGGCAGGCCTTTCAGGGGCTCCATCCTTCCGACCTCCGCGTTGCGGCCGAATACCGACCACAGGGCGAAGGCGGCCGCGAGCACCTGGCTCGCGACCATCGCGATGCCCGCGATCGCGAGCGCCTCCCCCACCTCGCGCTTCGCGGTCAGGAAGAAGGGCAGGGCGATCACGATGATCGAGGCGTTCAGGACGAAGGTGACGAGCATGGGCCTGCGCGCGTTGCCCGCGCCCTGCATGATGCCGTTGCAGATCTGGACGATCGAGAGGAACGGGAGGCCCCAGCAGACGATGCGCATGAAGCCGAGCGCCGCGGCGAGAGTCCCGGCGTCGGGGGAGAATATGAGCAGGAGAGCCCTGGCGAACAGCGCGATCGCGAGGGCGAGCCCGGTCGAGACGAAGGCCGTGAGGTAGAGCGCCTGGATCGCGACATTCTTCATCCGCTCGCCGTTCCCTGCTCCGTGGGCCTGGGACACGTAGATGGTGACCGCCGTCGTGAGGCCGCGGAACAATGCCCAGACGAGCGACGTGAACCTCACGGAAAGGCCGACGGCGCTCGACGCGAGCATGCCCACGTGGCCGATGAGTCCCGCGACCACGATGTTCCCCATCTGCTGGAATATGGTGTCGATCATGACCGGGAGGGCCATGGACCAGATCTTCCCGTTGGCAGCCCGCTTTTCCGCCGCGGTGATCTCCAAGGCGCTCGCTCTCGGTTGCATTGCAGCTCCGGTGGGTCCCCGTCTCGCCGCAGATCAGCGACGACAAACCCAAATATTCATAATAATGGATTTCGGGGCCCCCGGGAAGGAGGGGGGCCTGAACCGCGCGGCATCGCGCGTCCGGAGCCTTCGCGGCCGCTCCCGGATCGCCGGCGCCGGATGCCGTGGCCCCGTTTCCGGCTATTCGACGTTCCGGTCAAGCCAGCCTGAGGGCCAGCTTGCGCGTGCGTTCCAGCAGGTCGGGGTTGTTCGCCGCCGAGCCGGGGCCGCCCGCCGTCCCGTAGGCGAATCCGCGGCAATCGGCCTTGACGAAGCGGAACATGTGCTCGAAGGCGGAGATGGCGTTGACGGCCCCGGACTCGTAGGGATCGGCATCCGCGTAGACCAGCACGGCGCCGGCCCGCTTCCCCGCCAGGAAGTTCCGGTCCCAGTTCCAGAGCCCGTAGAGGCGGTCGATGAACACCTTCAGTTGCCCGGAATAGGTGAACCAGTAGATGGGAGACAGCAGCAGGAGCGCCTGGCACTGCGCGATCTTCTCGTAGAGGGGGGCCATGTCGTCCTGCAGGACGCAGTACTTGGCCTTGCCCTGGCGGCACAGGCCGCATCCGCGGCACGCACCGATCTTCAGCCTGCGCAGGTCGATCCGTTCCCAGCCCTTCCCCTGCTGGTCAAACACTCCGCCGCAGACGGTGGCCAGGTGTGCGCAGTTCCCCTCGGGACGGGGGCTGGCGTTGACGACCAGGATTTCCGGGGCCATGAGTGTCTCCTCCGAAGGGTCCAGGATACACGTTTGTCGCACGGATTCAGCGACCCGGGAGTCGACGGGCGGCCTGGATGAATCCAGACTGGGTACCGTCACGTCCAGAACGATCCGCTTCCTCCTCACGATCTTCCAGGGTCCCCGCTTGTATTTCATCGTTTTCTCCCTTCTCGTGATCGGCATGCAGATCCTCCATTGGGACCTGCTCATCCAGGTGCTCCCGGACCGGTTCCGGCGGTGGATTCCCTGGGGTCTCGCGGCGGCCCACCTGCCCCTCGTGCTCTTCATGCTCCTGCGCATCGCCGGGCATGCGGGCGAGGGCATGGGGTCCGCCCTGGGGCCCCTGGCCCGCGCCGCCCTTTATTTCCAGCTCTTCACGTTCCTGAATCTCCTCTTCTGGTGGGGGGCCCTGGGAATCTGGAAGGCGAGGCGGCGGATGGGGCATGCCATCGACCGCGGGCCCGAGGATCCGGGCCGCCGCGCCTTCCTTCGGAAGTCCGCGGCGGGGGGGGTCGGCATCATGGTGGCCGCAGGGATCAAGGGGGCCGACGAAGCCTATGGGGATCCGGAGGTGACCCGGACCACCCTCTGGTTCGGGGATCTCCCCTCGGAGTTCGACGGAGTGCGGATCCTCGAGCTCGCGGACCTGCACTGCGGTCCCCTCGTGGGCGCGGATCTCGTCCGGCGCTGGCGGATGCTGGCCGAACGGGAGGCTCCGGACCTGGTGGTGGTCGTCGGGGACCTGGTGGACAGCCTGCCCGCCGAAGCCGAGTCCTTCGTCGAGGCCTTCCGGGATTTCCCCGCGCCCCTGGGCCGGTTCGCCATCCTGGGCAACCATGACTACTTCACCGATCCCGCCCCCATCTGGGCGGGCCTGGAACGCGCGGGATTCGCCTGCCTGGAGAACCGGCACCACGTCGTGAGGCGGGGAGGGGGCGAGATGGCGGTCCTGGGCCTCCAGGACCCGATGGCCCGCAACGGCCGGTTCCGGGGCATCCGTTTCGGCCCCGGTCCCATGCCCCAGGACGTCCTGGCCAGCCTGCCCGGGAACGCCTGGCGCCTGTGTCTCTGCCACCGGCCCAGCAACTGGAATCTCGCCCGGGAGACAGGTGCCCGCTTGACGCTCTCAGGGCACACCCACGGAGGCCAGGTCAACCTGATCCCCGGCTTCTCCACCGCCAAGGTGCTCGGTCCCTACGACAGCGGCCTCTATCGCTACCAGGGGCAGGTCCTGTACGTGAGCCGGGGCCTGGGCGTCGTGGGCCTCCCCATGCGCATCGCGGCCTCCCCCGAACTCGCCCTGCTCACCCTGCGGCGAAAGGAGATTCCTTCTTTGCATCCCGCCGCACCTTTGATAAGATAGCTCTTCACCTTGACCGCGGCCCCATCGTCTAGCGGTTAGGACGCCGCCCTCTCACGGCGGTAGCAGGGGTTCGAGTCCCCTTGGGGCTACCAGAAAACAAAGCACTTAGGCCCGGGAAACCGGGCCTTTTGCTTGCCAAGTCAAAATGGAGTCAAAAACCCCTTCCCGAATGGGGGCGTTTCACGCTGAACGAAAGCGCACGGCGAAGGGGGCATCCCTGTTGCTCCTCATTGGGGTTGCTTGAGCACATCCTTCCCGTTGGCATCGGCGTAATCGTCAGCGATGCCGAGTTTGATTTGCCTTTGCTTGCGGGTTTCCGGGTCATAGCTCCGGGCGAGCCAGGAACCGGCGGCCTTGCTCTTTGGGCGCTGATAGATCACGTATTGCCCCGGCTGGAGGGGATCAAGGTGCCGTTCCTCGGCGGGCAGGGCGAGGCGGGCCCCCCTGGAATCGAGTTTGGTGGATCGTTTCGAGCGGGCCATGTTGATACCTTTCTGCAAGGCGGGAGCATTGGAGTCAAAATGGAGTCAAAACGGAGTCAAAAACCCCTTCCCGAACAAGTATGAATCGACTCGGACCAGAAACAATCAAATGATTGAATTTTATGGAAGATGCGAAATACGCAACAGTTCGGGACAGGCCACCAATAGCCTTAGCATCCCCCTCTCACAGCGGTAGCAGGGGTTAGTGTCCCCTTGGGGCTACCACTCAGGCACTTAGAGAAATCTAGGTGCCTTTTGGTTTTTATCGGCATCATATTCTTCGTGTTCGGCTGTATACGGAAAATATGCGGCAAACGTGTTCCCGAAAGTCGCCGAATGTACGCGGATGCCAGAGAGGGACATGACCTCTGGATCAAGGCGAATGGAAGTGTCCTTGACCGGGTTTGTCGCCGGGAACAACAAGAAACGCACTCGATTGTCGTCCCGCGGGTTGATTCCGCTCGCCCAAGATGTAGTTGCTTGCGCAGATGCAGCGCCAGACATCGCGCCTGACGCCGCATCTGCTTTCGGGGAGGCTCCGGGAGCCCGTGACGGTCACTGTTTCGGTGTGCCTACACCCGCGAGGGACTCGGCTATGGCTCGGGGGAGACCAGCTTCATGTTCCAGGATGGCGGCCCGCTCCTCCCATATCCGGATCGGACGGGACCTCTCGCCATCCGTCCAACCTCTGTTGTCGCCCCAAAATTCAAGAGTTTCCTTGGGATCCCGTTACTCCATCCAGACTGAAGCAGGTCACCAGGAATCATCCCTCACGATGGAAAGGAAATGGATCATGGGCCACAGTTTGCAGAAGAAACTGACGCTGTTCGTCGTCGTGCTGATCCTGGCGATGGCGGCCCTGCTCTCCACGGTCTCGTACCTCCAGCTGCGCGGCCAGCTCCTCGATTCGGTCAGGAGCGAGTCACAGGCTGCGGCCGAGGGCAACACCCACTTCATCGAGGAGTGGGTTGTGTCCAAACGGTCCGTGATCAACTCCCTGGTTCCTGTGGCCCTTACCCAGGAAGCGATTCCCTACTTCAAGCGGGCTGTCGAGGCCGGGAACTTCGATCTGGTCTATGCCGGGTACGCGGACAAGCACATCTCCTTCTCGTCTCCCCAGAACATGCCTCCGGGCTACGATCCTACGGTTCGTCCCTGGTACCGCCAGGCCGCCGACAGCGGGTTGGCGATTCTCACACCACCCTACCTGGACGCGGCCAGCGGCAAGCTGGTGGTCAGCTTCTGCACGCCCGTCAAGCAAGGCGGGGGCGTGGACGCCGTGGTCGGCGGTGACATCTCCATCGATCGCCTGGTCAAGGACGTGCTGGCCATCAAGCTGAATGGGAACGGCTACGCCATGCTGGTCTCCAAGGACGGCAAGATCATCGCCCACCCTGACACGAAGCTCACCCTGAAGGGGCTAGGCGAGCTCTCCGCCGATCTGGCCTCTCATGTGCAGAACCTCGGCTCGGCCAGCAATGGCCTGGTGCGCGCCAAGGTGGGCAGCAAAGACAGTCTGGTACTCTGGAACCCGATCGCCAGCAGCGACTGGTCCCTGGTCCTGGTGATGGAGCGCGCCGCCGTACTGGCGCCCCTCAACAGCCTGCTCCTGAAAGTCATGAGCCTGGTCGTGGTCTTCGGCGTGGGCGTCTCGCTACTGGCCGTGGTGATGCTCAAGCGGATGCTGCGTGGGCTCGGGCAGATCCGCAACGCCATGCAGGAGATTGCCAGCGGCGAGGGGGATCTGACGCGCCGGATCCCGGTGCAGAGCGACGACGAGGTTGGCCAGACGGCGGAGGCCTTCAACCGCTTCCTGGGTGGACTGCAGGGCACGATCAAGGACGTCACCCAGGCCTCCCTGGCAGTGGCCAGCGGCGCTACGGAGCTCTCGGCCTCGGCCGAGGAGATGTCCGCCACTACCCAGGAGATCGCCAAGAGCGGCGAACTGCTCCACACGGCCACAGAGACCGTGGCGGCCGCCATCACGGAGTTCATGGCCAGCGTCGAACAGGTGGCCGGGAACGTGAGGACCTCCGTGGAGCACACGGAACAGACGGTGGAGGCCACGGAAGCCGGCTCCCAAGGAACCCGGGACACGGCCGAGGGTATGAGCCAGATCCGCGACGTCTCCACCAAGATCTCCACTGCCGTCATGGTGATCCAGGAGATCGCCCAGCAGACGAATCTGCTCTCCCTGAACGCGGCCATCGAGGCGGCCAAGGCCGGGGAGCAGGGCAAGGGGTTCTCCGTAGTGGCCGAGGAGGTCCGCAAGCTGGCCGAGCGCAGCAACCAAGCGGCGGTGGAGATCGAGCGGCTCATCCGCGATTCCCTGGTGGCGGTCGAAGGCGGCGTGACCTCGGTTCAGAACATCTCCGGCCTGATGGAGCGGATCCAGGCCGCCATCAAGCGGGTGTCCTCACTAATCAATGAGATCGGCGTCGCGACCCGCGAGCAGTCCAGCACGGCCAGCGAGATCGCCAAGCGGATGGAGGAGAGCGCCCGGGAGATCGGCCAGAACGCCGTGGCCACCCAGGAACTGTCCGCGACCGTTCACGAGATCAGTCACACGGCCTCGGACCTGGCCCTGGTATCCAACAACCTCGCCCAGGCCATGTCGGGATTCAAAGTCTGAGTGGGTGTTTTAAAATAATCATGCCGCCAACCTCGCCAGCATAAGGCGTGTCATCGCGATGTAGATCAGCGATTCGACGGATTCACAAAGCTGCTCGTAATCTTTGCTGAATCGCCGGTAGCGGCCAATCCATGCGAATGTCCGCTCCACCACCCATCGTCGCGGTAGAACATGGAATCCCGTTGGAAGAGCAGGTGGTTCCACTCCCGGCGGCAACCACATGCCTCTCTTCCAGGAAGGCTTCCGAACTATTTCTGTCCGCCACCCAACTGTCTCCTTGATCCAGCTGACCAGCGCTCCTTGGTAGCCGCCATCCGCGTACAACAGGGAAACGCGTGGGCACTGGCCTTGGGCTGCATTCAGCAGCAGGCGAGCGCCGTCCCGGTCCTGGATGTCCGCCGGGTGGACCTTCACCTTGACGAGGAGCCCTTGGGTGTCCGTGAGGATGTGCCTTTTCCTCCCTTTGACCTTCTTGCCCGCGTCATATCCGCGAGGCCCCCTTTTTCGGTCGTCTTGACCGATTGGCTGTCGATGATGAGGGCCGATGGATGTGGCTCTCGACCCATCCCGATCCTGACGAACTCCCGCAGGGTGCGATGCACTTCTTCCCATGCGCCTTGGCGCTTCCAGGCTCGAAATTGACTGTAGACCGTCTCCCAGGGGGGAAGATCGTGAGGCAACATCCGCCAGGAGCAGCCAGTCCGAAGCAGGTAGAAGATCCCATTGAGTAGTTCGCGTAGATCCTGCTTGCGCAGCCTTCCTCGCGGATCCTTCTTCGCGGGGAGCCTTGCCTGAAGAATCTCCCATTCTTTGTCGTTCAAGTCACTGGGATAGGGATCACGGGTCATGCCCAAATCTCGGCTCCAGGGCCTCTATATGCAAGACTTTTTAAAACACCCTCTGAATCGCGATTTCCAATTCTGGGACAGAACGAAAGACTCCTCGCCGAATCCTATTCTCCGTAATGTCCCGGAAAAACCTTCCGACCATGTTCAGCCAGGATGCGCTTGGGGCACTGGACCACCATGAGCTACAACGCCCTCCGGCAGTTCTCGGAAGTCCAGGACCCGGCGGGTCGGTCCACGTATTTCGACTGGTGTAACTGCGGCAGCCTGGAACAGCTGACCGACCCACAAGGGCACGTCACAAACTGGTGGAAGGACCTCCAGGGCCGGGTTCTCGGGAAACAGTTGAACGACGGCACGGGAACCAACCACAGCTACGATTCCGCAGGGAGATTGATCCAGCGCGTGGATGCCAAAGGGCAGCTGACGGCATATATGTCCCCTCTTTCATCCAGTGTTGACGCGGGTTTAGATCAGTCGGACCGGGGAGTACCCGACATCACTCAGCAGGGGTGTGGCGGGTGATGATCCTGCATGACCAGGCTCTTTTCCCCTAGGTGAAACGAGAATTGGAGCGCAGGATCAGACGGGTGGGCTCCGCGGGGACCATGTGGCCAGGGATCTTCCAGATCCCAGTAATCGACCCCGGTAGCCACCCTGGAGCGGACATATGGACGCAGCTACCCCTGATCGAATCGCCTTTTTTGGCGGCTACCTGCCCCGTCTCTGCGGGATCGCCACCTTCACGCATGATCTCTGCGAAGCAGTCGCTGCGGCGGCGCCCGGTGTGGACTGTTTCACCGGTGCCGTGAACGACAGGCCGGAGCGCTACGACTATCCTCCCCGGGTCCATTACGAAGTGGATCAGAAGGATCTGGACTCCTACCGGCGAGCCGCGGACTTCCTGAATTTCAGCGACGCCCAGGTACTGTGCGTGCAGCATGAATTTGGCATCTATGGCGGTCCGGCCGGCAGCCATTTGCTGGCCCTGCTCAAGGAAGTGCGCATGCCGGTGGTCACCACGCTGCACACGGTGCTGCGCGAGCCCGACGGGGTCCAGCGCAAGGTGATGGAGGAACTGATCCGGTGCAGCAACCGCCTGGTGGTGATGGCCCGCAAGGGCGCCGAGATACTCGCGGAGACCTATGGGGTCCCGGGCAGCAACGTGGACATCATTCCCCACGGGATCCCGGACATGCCGTTCATCGAGTCGAGCTTCTACAAGCGCCAGTTCGGAGTGGAAGGACGCCATGTGCTGCTTACCTTCGGCTTGCTTGGCCCCGGCAAGGGCATCGAATACGTGATCGAGGCTCTGCCGGAGATCGTGAAGCGCCACCCCAACGTGGTCTACCTGGTGCTCGGCGCCACTCACCCGCATCTTGTCGCCCGGGAAGGAGAAAGCTATCGCCTGGGATTGGAGCGGCTGGCCGAGGAGCGTGGGGTCAAGAACCATGTGATCTTCTACAACCGCTTTGTCTCTCTGGATGACCTGAAGGAATTCATCGGCGCCTCGGACATCTACCTCACCCCCTATCTGCACGAGGCACAGATCACATCCGGGACCCTTGCCTATGTGTTCGGCGCCGGCAAGGCCGTGGTCTCCACCCCCTATTGGCACGCTCAGGAGCTGCTGGCCGATGGCCGGGGCATCCTGGTCCCGTTCCGGGATCCAGCGGCGATCGCCCAGGGTGTCTGCGCCTTCCTGGACGACCCCGTTCGGCTGCGAGTCACCCGGGAAAAGGCCTACCAGTTGGGCCGGGACATGATCTGGCCGCGGGTGGCACGGCTCTACCTGGAATCCTTCCAGCGTGCCCGCAAGGACCGGAGGGTGGCGCCCCGTTCGGCTTTCGCCGAATGGACCCTGGCCAGCCGGCCCTATGATCTTCCCCCACTTCGCCTGGACCACCTTGTCCGGATGAGCGACGGCACCGGCATCCTCCAGCACGCCATGTTCAGCGTCCCGAATTTCCAGGAAGGCTACTGCACGGACGACAATGCCCGGGCCTACCTGCTCTGCAACCTCCTGGATGAACTGGGAGGGCAGCCACCCTCGGAGAGCATCGACCGGCTGGCTACCCGGTATCTGGCCTTCCTGGCCACTTCCCTCAATCGCGATACCGGCCGCTTCCGCAATTTCATGAACTATGGCCGGGCGTGGCTGGAGGAGGCCGGCAGCGAGGACAGCCATGCCCGGGCCCTCTGGGCTCTCGGAGCCGGGGCGGGCCGATCGCGCAACGAAGGCCACCGGAAGCTGGCCAGACATCTGTTTCTCAGCGGGCTGGCCGCTGTGGGGGAGTTCCGTTCCCCTCGGGCCTGGGCTTTCACCCTGCTGGGCATCCACGAGTTCCTGGGTAACGGCGAGGGCCACCCCGAAGCTGAAGCGCTGCAAGAGCGGCTCGTCCAGCAGCTGCTGGGCCTTTGGCAAGGCTGCGCCACGGCAACCTGGCCCTGGTTCGAGACCACTGCCAGCTACGACAATGCCAGGCTGAGCCAAGCTCTGTTGCTTTGCGGCGAGAGCATGGCCAATCCCGAAGCCATGGCGATCGGCCTCAAGTCCCTGGCCTGGCTGGCCTCGGTACAGCGCACCCAGAAGGACCATTTCCGGCCTATCGGCAGCAAAGGCTTCTACTCCAAGGACGGGGTCCGAGCCTATTTCGACCAGCAACCCGTGGAGGCCCAAGCCATGGTCTCCGCCTGCTTGACCGCGTTCCGGACCACCGGGGACCCCGCCTGGTCCAAGGAGGCCAAGCGGGCCTTCGAGTGGTTCCTGGGCCGCAACGACTTAGGTTTGGCCGTCTACGATTTCAGCACTGGCGGCTGCCGTGATGGCCTGCACGAGGACCGGGTCAACGAGAACCAGGGCGCCGAGTCCACACTGGCCTTCCATTTGTCCCTGGCGGAGATGAGCGTCACCGAGCACGGCGTAGGTCCCGCCCCGAAGGGGACCCTGTGACCGCCATCCACCTGCGCAGACACGACGTCACCCTGGTTCCCCAAAGCAACCGGGTCATCCTCCGCCCCTTCATCCCCTCCAGCTCTCAGAAAATAACCACCCTTATCGGCCGGGCCCTGGCTCTGACCGAGCCCAGGACCCAGGAACTCCTGGAGGCCATCTTCCAGGAGTTCGACAGTCGCCACTTCGATCTGGAGGAGACCTTGCTCGCCAACTTCGAGCGAGTGGCTACCCAGGTATTCACGGACCAGCCCCTTTCCCGCGACCGGAAATTGCTTATCGGCGGACTTTTCACCGGAGAATACGCCCTGGAATCAGCCGCCCTGTTCAATCCGTCCATCGTCCCCCACCCGGACCAGACCGGCGTTCCGGACGGCTGCCTGCGCTATGTTATGAGCCTGCGGGCCACCGGCGAGGGTCACATCTCCTCCGTCGAATTCCGCACGGGCCTCATCACGCCTGGGGGAGTCCAGGTGGATCCTGTCTCTCGCAGGATCGCCCTGCCCAGGATTGAGCCCAATCCGGGCTACCAGAAGGTGGCCTTCCTGCTCAAGCTGCATGAGATGGGTTTCGACAACGAGCTGGCTATTGCCGTGCTGGCGCCCCTGGGTGCCGGTTTCAACCGCGCCGAACTGAACCGCAGCGAGACACGCATTCGACGGGAGACCAGGCCGCATACCCAGGATCTCAACAACACCCTGCGCTGCATCGAGTGGCTGGCGGACTCCAACTACGAGATGACCTTCAGACCGGAACATGCCCTCGGGGAGCGAGCCATCTTCCCCAATTCCTCCAACGAGAGCAATGGCATAGAGGACGCTCGTTTTGTCCGCTTCCAGGAACTGGACGGATCCATGATGTACTACGCCACTTATACCGCCTACAACGGGCACGCCATCCTCCCCCAGCTCATCGAAACCCAGGATTTCAACCACTTCCGGGTGCTCACGTTGAACGGCTCGGCGGTGCAGAACAAGGGCATGGCCCTGTTCCCTCGGCGGATCGACGGCAACTACGTGATGCTGTCCCGGCAGGATGAAGAGAACCTGTACCTCATGTTCTCCGATAATCCCCACTACTGGAGCGATCCGCAGATCCTGCTGCGTCCGGCGGAGGTATGGGAATCCGTGAAGATCGGCAATTGCGGCTCGCCCATGGAAACTGAAGCCGGCTGGCTGGTACTCACCCATGGCGTCGGTCCCATGCGGAAATATTGCATCGGCGCGATCCTGCTGGACCTTCATGACCCCACCCAGGTCATTGGCCGGCTGCGTGAGCCCCTGCTGGAAGCGGAAGGAAGCGCCCGCGAGGGATACGTGCCGAACGTCGTCTACAGCTGTGGGTCGCTCATCTATGGCCGCGAGGTAATCATCCCCTACGCCATGAGTGATCGGGCCTCCACCCTGGTCAGCGTGTCCTTGGATGAACTCCTGGCGGCCCTGCGAAACGCGTAAGGGTTGAACGCCTAAGTTATGAAATTGCGGAAAGACACGTCCGTACCGGACCATTTGGTGTCGCAATATACATCCATTAACCCGCAGCGCGGATCCGACATCGTGGGGTGCTTTGCGCGGACTGATACTAATTTGCATTCAAAGAGATAGAAGTAATCCAGTTGAACCCGGTGAGCCGTTGCATGGTCACCGGGTTTTGTTCCTGGCGTCGTAGTCCCCGGACAAGGGCCTCCTCGACGACGCTCATGGAGGAGAATGCCCGGTTGGCGAAATCCTTCTCCCGTAGGTCGTCCCAGAGATGTTCGGCAGGGTTCAACTCGGGACTGTAGGGAGGAAGGAACTCGATCTGCATGTTCTTTGGAACCTGGAGCGCATCGGCGATATGCCAACCGGCCTGGTCCATGACCATGACGATGAACTCGTCTGAATGGCGATCGGCCACCGTCCGAAGGAACAAGGACATCATTTCCGCGTTCACCCAGGGCAGGACCAGACTGTCCATCACGCCGTCATGGGGGCTCACGGCGGCGAAGGCGTAGGTGTACTGGCGGAGTTGGCGTTTCCTGACTACGGGACGGACGCCCTTGGGAGCCCAACACCTGCGTGGATCCCCAAGCAGGCCAAAGCGCCCCTCATCCTGGAACATCAATCGAATCTGGCGGCCCTTCGCCGATTCCCTGACCACGACCTCTTCGACGACCGTTTGGAGTTTTTTTAAAGGCGGCCTGTGCCGCCGGATCGGATTTCGGGTGCTGGGGGCGCGGGACGATCTTCCGCCAGTCGTGGCGGGCCAGCAGTCGGTAGACGGTGCTTGCCGGGACCTTCTTCCCGATCCTGATTTCGTAGGCGACATGGACCTCGGAGACGACCAGGACGCCCCCCTTGGCGGCCGGGGCCAGGAAAGGCGCCAGGAACTCGGCCTCCTCCTCCAGGGTGAGGTGCTGGTTGCGTCGGCCGCCTTTGGACTTGAGGTCAAACAGGGCGTCCCCCTCCCGGGAATAGCGGGAGTGGATCATATGGACGGTGGCAACCGACCAGCCCAGCAATCGTGCGATTTCGGCCGCGGAACTCCCAAGCGTGGCGCGGATCAGAATGCACTGGATCCGCTGGAACTCGGAGCGCCTATGCGCCACCTTCAGCCGCTCCGCCAACTGATCGATCGTGGTTCTGTCGGGTCTGATCAGAGTCTTCATCTCAGCTCCTTTGGTGGGCTGAGATTAAGTATAGATCTTATTTTATTGAATGCAAATTAGTATGAGTCCATCGGACCAACGCATGGGGAGCGAGGGCTCAGGTGATCACGAACCTTTCGCCAAAAGCGGCCTCATGTTCTCGGCAGTAGGTGTCCAGCCACTCCTGGTCGCTGCATCGCAATCCGGACTGAAGGCGTTCGCGAATCTCCTCGTCCATGTAGTAGGTGGCGGCCTCAAGGGTTCCGGTCCATTGGCCCAGCGTGACGACCTCGATCGCTCTGATATTGTCGGTGGCCTCGTCCGTACAAGCTGTTTCCTCCAGCATGGCCCGAATTGCGGATTCTTCATCGTCGGCTTCCATATCCCCGAGATAATTGCCGGAAAGGGTGTCTTCAATGCGGTAGTGGGTCATCGCGTCTCCTTGTGTCCTAGTGAAGTATCGGTCGCAACCATCCCCGGCGGCACTCAAATCAGGAGCGGTATGAGACGTTTTTACCTGATCGTTCAGCCAGAGATCAATTCTTTCGGCGGGTCAACCTGGAGCGTCAACTACCATCGACGCCAGAACACGATGCCCAGCGTGATCGCGGCGACCGAAATGAGCAGGAGCCAACGAAGGACGGGCGAGACGAGGCCGGCTGCCCGCTGACGGGATCCTTCGGCATCGGCCATGGCTTGCTTGCTTAGCTCCTCCTCGGGCACCTCGGGAGGCGCTGGATGAGGAGGAAAGAGGGGATCGGAAGCCTGACCAAACAAGACCCTGCGGTAGGAGTCCTGCTGGACCATGGGCACTTCGGATTCTTCTGGTTTCTGATCTATGGGCAGCAAATCTTCATGTTCGTTTCGAGTGCGCTTCGGATTCCTGTCCATGACGTTCCTCCGTACCGCTCAAATATGGGTTGTATCCACATCGGTTGCCTTCCTTTCTGCCAAGAGTTCCCCATCCTGAAGCCTCTGATATGGCAGGGAAATGCACCTCGTTCATTTTCTCTTTGCACCCGTGCCAGTTCAGACACATGTTTCCCATGTCTGGGGGAGATTGCCTTGTCAGAACTCGTGAAACGCCAAGAGGACCCGACACCATTCATGTCGGGTCATTTGGCAAGTCGTTCCTGAGAATGCGCAGGGCTCCCAGGAAGCCGCAAAACGCAATGTTCAGCGATCGGAAAGGGAGGGCGCATGCGAATTCAAAACGCCAGTGATATGAAATTCATGAATGATCATATGGCAATGAAAGACGAACGGGACCGCTACCGCAAGGCACTGGAGGAAATCGCCTCCTTGGGACCGGACACGTATTACAGAGCTCCCGAGATCGCAGAACGAGCACTGATCCAGTAAATGCCCAAAATCCACTCTCCTTCACCCGTGCGAGGTAATTTCATGCCGACCTCACCCAGTTCCAGACAGCAGTTCATTCCTGTGCTCATCCTGGCCCCTCACGGATTTATCAACGGCACCCTCCATCTTCCGACCATGAAGGGATTACATGCTTTTCTGAACGCCTCGGAAGAGATCCTGAAGCTGACGGAAGTCGTTCTCCCCGGAGGCTCAGAGGCATACCCCTTCCTGGCTCTGCAGAAGTCGGCAACGCACCTGCTGGCTCCCCGCGAAGCCCTGGATTCGGAAGTCAACTACATGAACACAACCCGGCGGCTCGTGACCTGCCTCCTCAGCATGGGAAGCATTCGAGGCTACATCGAGGTATTGGAGAACGTTCGTGTCTCGGATTTTCTGCTGCGCAATAACGGGTTTATCGAATTCAAGCACTGTTACCTTGCCCCGGATCCGCAAGTGAATTTGAAGGAAGTCTCTGGAGAACCCCTGGCTCAGGTGTTCGTCAATGCCCGAAGCATGGTGGGCGTCATGGAATTGGCCCCCGAAATTGATTAGGAAAGCCCAGTGGATTCTGCCCCCTGTGCCCTGGGAACGCATCTCCCTGCTTTTTTCACCTCCAGCGCCGAAGCCAGACGGCGAGCATCCACGGGGGTCGGAACGTGGGGGGTTGCGCGGGATTCTGTTCGTCCAGCGGCCAGAGATTCGCTGGTCGGGCCTTCCCAAAGAACTTGGCTGTGGAAGCGGGATGACCAGTTGGCGAAGGTTGAGCGGGTGGTAGTGCTCGGGGTGCGGGGCGGGCTGCACCGTATGCTGCCGGGAGAGTTGAACGAGGCCGGGAAGATCGATCGGCGACAGGCCGCCGTGGATGCTTCGAGCGTTCAGGCGAAATGGGGGGCGAAGCGACCGGACCGAACCTGACAGACCGCGGAAAGAGCGGAACGAAGCACCATCTGATGACTGATGCCAACGGGATCCTACTGTCCGTCCTTGTGGGCTTGACCAATCAGCACGACTCCGTGCCCCTCGAGAAGATCCTGGATGGTGTCCCCGATATTCGGAAAAAGCGGGGAAGGTCGAGGAAGCTGTATGCAGACAAGGCGTACGACATATATCGATGCAGGTTGGCGTGCAACAGACGAGGCATGCTTTCTTGCATAGCCTGCCGCGGTGCGGAAGCTATGGGGAGGCTCGGAAAGCATCGATCGGCTGTGGAGCGAACTTCCCCCTGGATCCACAGGTATAGACGGCCGACGGTTCGCTATGATCATCTGACCTTCCTCAAGCTCACCGCCTGCCTCATCCGCTTCTCGGCCCATGGATGGTAGGTGTGGATAGCGCTTCTCGGAACGTTGTAGACATCTTCCGCCACCCTCGGAATTCTTCGACGCCAACACTCTGTCCGTGGTTCGGGATCGTGACCCCTTCGAGTTCCCCGGCTTGACCTACGCCCGCAACCGGACTCCATCGAAGGCTATCAACGACGTCGCCTGCGGTGATCTTGCCCTCGCGGGGTCCGGCATGTACCCAGGTGGGTGGGGACTCCACCACCTGGAGGCCCGGTCGACAGAACCCTGACTCTACACTACAAATGGGCGGGACATTCGAGTCGGAGCGCGGAGCCACGCCAAGCCTCCGATATCTGGAGTGGGGGAGCCCGTTCCGGTCACCGCCCAGACAGGGTGGTCAACAATCCGATCTGCTGCCTCTGTAGTTCCAGCAGTTCTTCCCACTGCTTCTCGCGCAGCAGATCCAGCTTCTCGTGGAGCAGCATGATCTCGAGTTCAGCCTTGAGGTTGACCTCATAATCGTGCTCGGCGCGAACACGATCCTTCTGGCTATGGCGGTTCTGGGACATCAGGATGATGGGAGCCTGGATGGCGGCCAGCATGGAAAGGAAAAGATTCAGCAGGATGTATGGGTAGGGATCAAAGGTGGTTCCGCGGTTGAGCAACAGGAAAGCATTGAGTCCCACCCAGAGCGCCATGGAGACAGCGAAGAGCCCGACAAAGGCCCAGGATCCGCCCATGGATGCCACCCGGTCCGCCGCTCGCTGGCCGAGCGTGGCTTTTGCCTCGAGTTCCTTCACTGTGTTCCGGACGATGGGTATCCGCTGCGCCACGTGTTGTGCCACCTTCTGGGCACGCACGTCCAGGGCATCGTAGGACACCCCCAACAGCTTCGTGGCGATTTCATCGGGCCTGGGCATGGGACATCTCCACGCGCTTCAATCAAGTCAGGGGAGCGCTACCCAAGGGGAACTATAGGTTCCCAGGGAACTTTCTGCATGCTTGCTGCGAAAACCATGATGGAATGCCCTACAAGGCGGCGCCTCCGGAATCCTTGAATGGATGGCGTTCAGAGTAGGAATCAGGCGTGGGAAGCAGGGCCAGTACGCTCGGAACGGCAAGGTTCAAGGCTGGGCTCCGATGCCGCAGGTAGCCATACATGGCCTGGGGCCTGGCACCTATCTGGGCCTTGGGTCCGAGAGCGGTCCGGCCCAGGACAAGGCGCACCGCACCCATCCCGATGGCCTGCGCGACCCCCGAATACACCAGAGACACGTAGAGAGGAAGGCCCGCGGCGGTCGAGGACTTGTCAAAACCGAGGTAGTAGCCGTAGACACTGTCGCCATCCCTGAGGAGGGTGACAAACCCCAGGATCCTGCCCTCCTTCCTGGAGCGGGCGACCACGGTGCGGAAATCGTCCTGGTAGGCCCGCGCGAGGGCGGGGATCCATCCTTCCTTGATCGTCGCGAGACGCAGTTTCTGTCGATCGTGGGTCTGGTGGTAGAGCCGGTATAGTTCGATGGCCTCGGCTTCCACATGTTCCGGATCCAGGCGTTCGAGCACGATGCCGGAAGCCTCCAGTTCCTTGAGGGTCTTCCGGATCCGGCTCCGATAGCTCGACTTCATGTCCTTGAGACAGTCGTCGAAGCTGGCCCAGGATGATTTCAATTGGAGGACCATGTTGGGCTCCGTCTCGAAGCGACGAAACCCGGCGCGCCGGAAGGTGGCCTCGGCGACTTTCTGCCCGTCGGTCATGTCCTTGATCATCAGCATGTCGGACTCGCCGAACAGCGTGCAGGACTTCCGGATGCGATTGAGCGCTTCCAGCACCGCGGGCCACAACCTCACGGGGTCTTCGCCCTCTGCAAAGGCCACTCCATGCGGGCCTGTGGAAAGGAGGTTCCCGCAGATCAGGAAGCGCATATGGACCCAGGCCACGGAGGACTCTGCCAAGTGCTCCGCGGCCCGGAAGAGTCCGCGGAAGCGACGCCATACCTCCGAGGCCACGTCCGGCCATAGCTTGTCCGAACCTGCCCCAGGCCCTGGTTCTTCATGGAAGGGCCACATAAGGAGGTTGTCATAGAGCAGAAGCCGTTTGCGCGCGCCGGCGACGGAACGATGCGAGGCCTCTCCCACGGAGTGCCAGAACCCTGGGCTCTGTTCCGGAATCCATCCGGCCGATAGGTCCGCAACCCGGATGTCCAGGCTCTGCGCGACCACGATCGCCACGGGACGGCCGGAAGCAAAGACAATGGCATAGTGTGTCGCCAGGTTCTCGGGCAGGTACTGTTCCAGAAGCTGGAGGAAAGTCCGCGACAGGAATCTCCCGGAACCCGCCGCGACATGGTCCCAGCTGTCGGGATCCAGGAATGTGATGGAGTCGGCCAGTGCATATCGGAAGTCGAGGTCAGCCATGGGGCGGGACCGTTCATGAACGAGCGTCCAGGTTTCCGGCCCGGGGGCCGGAACGAGAGATGGATCCGAACTCCCGCTTCGCGCATTCCGGGCAGATCGTGTGGGTGAACAAGGCGTGGCTGTGTTCCGTGATATAGGCTTCCATCTGCTCCCAGAGCCCCTGTTCCTGGCGGATCTTCTTGCAATATGCGCAGATCGGAATCAACCCTCGGAGTCGATCGAGTTCCTCGTAAAGACGGAGCATGCGCTCGGCTACGCGAAGACGCGCCCGGAGAATATCCGGTTCCACAGGGAGGAGAAGGACATCATCGACATCGGCAGACTCGGCCTCCCGGAAGCGGAACCCCGTGTCCGGGGGGACGAGGATGATGATGTAGACATACTCCGCTTTCTGTCGAGCTCTGATCCGGCGGCATAATTCGAATCCATCCAGATCGGGAAAAGCCAGATCCGCGATAACGACCGGGAAGGGCTCCGCCTCGAACTGGGCGAACGCCTCTGTCCCTGAGGTCACCCTCTCGACGGTGTGCCCGATCATTTCGAGCAGCAACTGAAGCCGGTTCCGGTTCCCGCCATGGGGATTGTCTTCGGCCAGCAGGATGCGCATGGTTCACCTGGGTGATGGGGGGGCCTTGGATGTCGGATTGATGCTCTCCCGCCATCTGGGACCCTGGACGCAAAGACGCTCGATTCCTGCGCGGAACTCTTCATAGACCCTGATGGCGCTGTCCCGGAGATCCGGATGGATCCTGCGGCACCGGTTCCACGCCTGTTCCAGCAAGCGGCTTCGGTAGGTTTCAAGTTTCAGGAGTTCGCGTTGATCGCCTTGCACGGGATCCTTCAGGCGGGTTTCCAGGTTCCGCCGAAGGTCCTCCAGCCACTCCTTGAAGCGTTCCAGGGACAAGAGGCCTTCGGTGATGGTGAAAAAGTGGTGGCCCTTCACCGCCAGCGCCACGATCTCGGCAGCCATGAGGGGGCGTCTCATCAGACCGCGGAGCAGATAGGCCCAGTAGTTGAGTGCATAGTGGGTGAACGTCTGCCGGACGAGCGAATAGGCAAAGGCCCGCAGTTCGGTCATCCGGATCCTGCGACAGGAAGCCTTCTGGTGCTTCATGCGAAGAATCATGCGGAGGCAGCGGGTGAAATACCGGCGCGGCCTGTAGACGTCCCCGAGCACGCGCTTGTAGCCTGCGCGAAGGAGGTTCGCATCCATCCGGGGCCTGAAATTCAGCTCGAGATCATGGGTGTTGTTCCCGCCGCCGGAAGGAGCAAGCATGCGTCCCTCCGCGGCCAGGCGCGCATGAAGCCGCGTTCTCGGCAGGGCCGTGAGAAGTCCTACCATGGCCGTGGGGATGGCGGCTGCTTCGATGAAGTGGATCTGCCGGTCGAAGATGTCCTCCCGGTCCGAGTCAAAACCCACGATGAACCCGCCTGACACTTCCAGCCCTTTTTTCTGGATCGCGCGAACACTTGCCAAGAGATCCGAGTGGACATTCTGCCGTTTCCCGATCGCCTCCAGCGTGTCCTGGTCGGGGGTCTCGATGCCGACGAATACCATGTTGAAGCCTGCTCCCACCATTCCATCCATCAGGGCTTCGTCCTCGGCCAGGTCCAGGCTGGCCTCCGTGTAGAGGGTGAAGGGGAAGCGGCGCTGCGACTGCCAGCGGGCCAACTCCGGCAGGAGGCGCCGGACCTGGTTCCGGTTGCCGATGAAGTTGTCGTCCACCACAAACAAGGAGCCGCGCCAGCCGTTCTCGAAAAGCAGGGTCATCTCCGCCAGGAACTGGCCTGGCGTCTTGGTCCTGGGCCGATGCCCGAACAGTTCGACGATGTCGCAGAACTCGCAATCGTGAGGGCACCCCCTCGAGAACTGCAGCGCCGCCCCCGCATAGTGCCTGCGGTTCACCAGGTCGAAGCGGGGCGGCGGCGTGCGAGTGAGGTCAGGGCGCGCGGGATCCTGGTAGCAATGCTTTGGGGTCCCGTTCTGGAAGTCCTGGAGGAAGGGCGGGAGGTTGATTTCCGCCTCCCCGAGCACGAAGTAGTCCACGCCTTCGATCTCATCATGGCAGCTGGTCGGGAAGGGTCCTCCCGCCACCAGGGGTTTGCCGGATTCCCGGCAGAGGGTGATCAGTCGTTCGAAAGATGAACGTTGCACGAGCATGGCCGAAGCGAACACCAGGTCTGCCGCTTCCACGTCCTTCCGGGACATTGGCTGGACGTTCAGGTCAAGCAGCCGGAGTTCCCAATCCGGCGGGAGCATCGAGGCCACCGTGAGCAGCCCCAGAGGAGGGAAGACAGCCTTCTTGCCGAGGAACGGAAGGGCGTACCTCATGCTCCAGTAGGTCGGGGGCATCTCTGGATAGACCAATAATGCCTTGCACCCCACAAATACTCCACGTTGGGGAAAACCATGCAAAATATACTTCCTTTCAACACTTCATGCCATACAGGGTGATCGGGATCGCAAGGATATGGGGTCCGAATGAGGACTGAAGGTTGAGGCATGCACCGCTGGGCTCCCATTAAGGTTTCGTAGACGTCTTCCGCCAGCACTCCCTGGATTCACTGGTCTCCAGGATCAGGCCCAGTTGAACAATTTATTGCTTCCCCGAATGGGACATGCTTGAGGACGTCATTACTCTGATCAGGGCCGCATGCGTAGCTCGGCGGCCAAGGTTGTGTCGCCTTCCTTGCTCATGCACTCGTGTTTCCCCGTTGAACGAAGCCATAGAGAAATCTAATGCATTATCTTTTTATTTTGGTCCGGATTTTCTGAGGATGGGCTCCGTGCTCAAGCCATGCCCAGAACCTGTCCTTCGGACGGGAGTGCATGGCAGGTAGCAACGATGAAGTCCACCACATCACGACAGAGCGATCAGCTGGGAATGCGCGTCAGGCCTTGAATCCACGGGCCGGCCGCGGGGCGATCAGGGATTCGCCTGCAGGAAGAACCGGCTCGCCTGGGTGACGAAGTCGATCACGTTGAACCCTCCGTGATTGGCCAGGAGGATCACGGTGAAGCGCTGGTCCGGAAAGCGGACGATGGCGTTCCTGAAGCCGAGCCAGGCGCCTCCATGGCTGACCCGTCCGAAGCCCAGGGCTTGGTCCACCCTCCAGCCGAATCCGGAACAGGTCGCCGAGCCATCGTTCAGCCTTCCGGGGGTGAACGCCTCCTCGAGCGTCGCGCGCTTCACGAGCTTTTCCGTATACAGGGCCTGATCCCATCGGCACATGTCCTCGAGGGTCGAGTAGATGCCGTCCGCTCCATAGACGGCGTTCACCGGGGTGTAGTCGATGTCCTTGTAGGCGCCGCCTTCCGTGCGGTAGCTCGTCGCGAGCTTCTGGATCCCGGGGCGCGTCTGGTCGGAGAGGCAGGTCCGGTCCATGCCCAGGGGCTGGAAGATGTTCTCCCGGAGGAACCTGGCGAAGGGCTGCCCGGAGACCCGCTCGACGATCTGGGCGAGAATCACGTAGCCGGAGTTGCTGTACTCGTATCTGGATCCGGCGGCGAAGCGGGGTTCCTCGACCTGGGCGAGGATCTCCAGGGCATCCTTCGATGTCGGCTCGAACGCACTGGGCTCGCTCTTGACCGATCTCGGCCAGTTCCAGTCGATCTTGTCCTGCGCGACGAAGAGGGCCTCGTACTCGGGGAGACCCGCCGTGTGCTGGAGCAGGTGCCTGAGGGTGATCTTCCGTGCGTAGGCCGGAAACACCGGAAAATACTTCGACAGCGGATCCTCATAGGAGAGTTTCCCGCGCTCCGCCAGCTGCATGACCGCCATCGCGGTGAACTGCTTGGTGACCGATCCGAGGCGGAAGGCGGTGTCCGGCCCGATCAAGGTTCCTTTCCCGAGATCGGCGGAACCATAGCACTTTTCCATCAGGATCCTCCCGTCCCTGATGACGGCGACCGCGGCTCCCGGAGTGTCGGGTCGGTTCCAAGGCGCGAACAGGCGGTCGACCTTCTCGATGGCCGCCCTGTCGTCCGCGATCGGGCTCGTCTGGGCAAAGGAGAGTAAAGAGGATGCGAAGACGAGGACGAGCAGGCAGATGGGTTTCTTCATTCTGGATTCCGGGAGAGGGACAGGGCTGCTTGGGCGCCGGCCCCGCCCCTCGGCCTGAACGGATCGCCGAAGAAGAAGCGGAACTCGCCGTAGAGCGCAAGAAGACACAGGACGGCGAACAGGAAGATCTTCAGCTCCGACCAGCAGTCGGCCCAGTACTCGCCGCGGAGGAAGGAAAGCCAGTCGGGAGTGAGCCAGAAACGGAGGCAGTCCCGGAAATCCGACCAGCTGCCGAAGATCAGGAAGCCGAGCCCGAGGTAGAGGGGAACATTGAGGACCGCCAAGGTCGCCCAGCGGAAGGGCACGGAATCAACGAACATCGCGGGGCGGGCAGACGACGGCGGCCGCCGCGCGAAGGCACACGGACGCTCCGGCAGGCTGGCAACGAGGAGGATCGATGGTCATTTGCGCCAGGATAACGCCGCGGGAACCCTTCGCAAAGACCACCCGGCCTTCGGGCCAGGGTGATCGCATGCGGGAGGGCGACCTGCGTGCAACCGGGTTTCCCGCTGCCCTGTGGGTTGCCGCAAGCTGTTCGAGGAACCCCTGAAGCCGGCTCGGGATGTCCCGGGAAGAGGCGCCCAGGGGCTTCTCCAGCACCTTTCCGCGGTTCTCCCGGTCCACGAGGATCCGGGCCGACAGCGAGTACAGGCGCTCCGCCCCCTGCTCGTCCACAGCCAGCGCCCAGCCCGCGCCGGGCGCCCGTCGTTCCCGCCAGGGGGACCGGAACTACCAGAACATTCCCCGCAGGGCGTAGAGCAGGAAGCAGATCCCCAGAGCCAGCATCGGGTAGCCTACCGACGAACCGGATCGCGAGAGGGCTCCCTTGTGGTCCTTCACTCTCTGTGCATCGCTCGTCAGGTAGAGGTAGGTGACGTTCCTCTGGGCGCGGTCGAAAGGGTTGACCAGGAAGGCGCCCACCACCAGCAGGGCGATCCCGATCAACCCCCAGGTGTTGCAGGGATTGAAGGTCTGGTCGAAGAGGCGGAACCTGCGCGAGTTCAGGAACCACCCGAGGCAGAGGCTCGGCAGGCCCACGGCCCCGGCCTTGATGAACAGCATTTTCATCGGCGCAGTCCTCTCATGGAAGGGACGATCGTCTGGAGGCTTTCCCGAACCCATCTTCCCACGCTCCATGGAATGCCGGACGTGATCCAGCCCTGCTGGTGCGTGGTGCATGAGGGCGGGACGCGATGGGCCCCCTTCAGGCCTCCCCTGACTCCAAGGGGCCGGCTCCATCGCCGGCGGGCTGCGCCAGGCCCAGGCGGATGGCTTCCTGGACGAGGGCGGGAGTGCGCTGCAGCAGATCGGGCAGATAGACTCGCTCGGTCTTCTTGTGGAAATCCTTGCCCCAGGGACCGACGTTGATGACCGGCACCGACAGTTCCCGGATCTGCTCGAAGGGGATGCTGTAGCTCTCGCCCCAGAGCGGCATCACGGCGCGGGTGGCATCCATCACCGACGGCTCGAAGTCGCAGATGGCATAGCTGAGGTCCGAGAGTCCACTGAAGTACTCGACGAGGGTGTAGTCCTGGCCCAGTTCGGCCTGGGCGAACCGGCGGAGGTCCTCGGCCAGGCTGGCCAGGCTCCGGAAGGAGTCGGTTCCGCTGGACGGCCTCCGGGATCGGACCTGCCGGCTGCTGACGCTGGGATAGTAGGGGGGCGAGAGGGCCAGGACCACCACCGGCGTGTCGATCCCGCTGTGCTTCAGGGCCAGTTCGACGAGGCCCACGCTGGCCTCCGCCAGGCTGACGCTGCCCGCGGCGATCTCCGCCTGCAGTTCCGCCCGCCTGGCCGCCTTGGCGGCTGCGTATGCGGCGCCGGCATGCCGGTCGGCCTCCCGCTCGACTTCCTCGTAGGTGCGCACGTCGACGCGCCAGGGGAGTCGGGCCGGCGCGAGGCCCGCGAGTCGTCGGTATTCCCGGAAGCTCTCCTCCATCTGGCGGATGACCGCGCCGAAGGCTTCCGCGCAGAGGCCGCGGAGACGTTCCAGGTAGGCCTGGGGCGAGGCCTCCAGCGTCAGGACGTTCAGGTAGCCGGCCACGGCCAGGGGCAGCGAGACATCGTAGTAGTCCTTCCGGTCCTTGAGATAGAGCCACGTCGGCGGGAGGGTGGCCTCCCCGCCGGAGACTTCCATGAGCGCCGGATTGAGCTCCGTGCGCTTCACGATCTCCGCCATGAGCAGGATCGGGTTGAGTCCGTTGAACACCTGGCCCGCGTGCGCGGCCGCGCCCCTCGCGTAGACCACGGGCATGATCTTGCCCATGGAGCCTTCGTAGATCGCGCCGGTGGCGGGTTCCGTCCGCATGTGCGGCTCGGTGTTCAGCATGAGCCGGTAGTCGAGGCCGAAGCGCTCCTTGAGCCGGTGGAGGAGGGGGATGGCCCCGCGCATGCCGGCCGACAGGTTCTCCTCGTCGGGCAGGCCGAGCACCAGCAGGCTGCCCCGGAAGTCCTCCCGGTCCGCATAGGCCTCCAGCAGCGCCAGTTCGATGGCGCCGCCTCCCTTCATGTCGCAGGTCCCCCGCCCGAACAGCCAGTCGCCGCTGGCCAGGTCGGCGGCGACTTCCGGCGGGAAATCCGCCTGCCCGGAAGCCGCCAGGGCCGCGAGACGGTCGGTGAGGGTGGCCGGATCGTGGGCCATGGCCCGGAGGACGCCGTAGTCCTCGACATCGGCGGTGTCGTAGTGGTGGATCAGGATGACGGTCGGGGTCGGCTCCTCGCCGCGCACCAGCGCCCAGGCGACGCTCCGCCCGAGGGGATCGCCCGGAAGGGGATGCAGGCCGCAATGATCGGGATGTTTCCTGAAATAGGGCGTCCCGTCGAACCATGCCTGGTAGAACCCGTCGACGTCCGTTTCGAGGGAGGTCCCCGTGTGGGAGGGCACCTGGACGAAGGCTTCGAGCAGGGAGCGGATCCTCCGGGCGAGGTTCTGGGAGTCGGGCATGGCGATCCTCCTGGGCCAGGATTTCCTTCGGATGGCCTTGGCCGGAAACTCCGATTCGGGCACCCTGGGGTGATCCGGGCGTTTGTCCAATATAGTGGTCATCCCGGAGGTGTTCAATATATTCATCATCGAGGACGCGTTGAACTTCGACCCTTCCCACTTGTTCCAGGCCGTGGCAGACAACGTCAGGCGCCGGCGCGCCAGCCGAGGCTGGAGCCAGCAGGACCTGGGCGAAAGGTCCGATGTCAGCCGGACCATGATCGTCCGCATCGAAAGCGGGGAGGGGAACGTCAGCCTGGCCACCCTGGGGCGCATCGCCCTTGCGTTCGGCGTGCCGTTCACGGAGATCGTCCAGGACCCGTCCTCGATGCGCGCCCCGTCGGACCGCATCCAGGTCTGGCAGGGCGAGCGCCCGGCCAGCCGCGTCACCCTGCTGGAGAGCTTCGTCGGCCAGCGCATGATGGACTTCTTCGAGGTCCGCCTGGCCCCCGGCGACAGCTACCGGGGCGAGCCGGACAAGCCGGGGACGCGGGAAATGGTCTACGTGGCCGCGGGAGTCCTCACCTTGGACCCCGCGGACTGGATCCGGGAGCTGAAGGCCGGGGAGTCGGCCGTCTTCCCGTCGGACCGGCCATGCGTGTTCTCGAATCGAGGCCGTCGACCCCTGCGCTTCGTCCTGTCGGTGGTGGGGTAGCGGCCGCCTGGCGGCCACGAGCCCAGGTCCGGCCGGGCGCTACTTCATCCGCGGCGTCGTCCGGGCGAGCGGCGCGCCTCCCTTCGCGGTCCGGCGGTTTCCAGGAGTTCCGGAACCTCCGCGGCGGCCCTGGGCTTGTCGCCGGATCTCGACGGGCTCCGCCTTGATCGAAGGATCCGGGGCGAACCCCGAGATGCACTCGACTGGAAGGGCGCGCTTGAGGAGGCGCTCGATGCCGCGGAGGAGCTTCTGCTCGTCGACGCAGACCAGGCTGAGCGCCGTGCCCTCGGTGCCGGCGCGGCCCGTGCGGCCGATGCGGTGGACGTAGTCCTCCGCGACCATGGGCAGTTCGTAGTTCACGACATGGGGGAGCTCGTTGATGTCCAGGCCGCGCGCCGCGATGTCCGTCGCCACCAGCACGGTGATGTCGCCGTGCTTGAAGTCCGAGAGGGCCCTCACGCGCTGTGGCTGGCTCTTGTTCCCGTGGATGGCGCTCGAGGCGATGCCGTCCCTGGAGAGCTGCTCCGCGAGGCGGTTCGCCCCGTGCTTGGTGCGGGTGAAGACGAGCACCTGGTTCATGCGGCGGCTGCGGATGAGGTGGGAGAGCAGGGCGCACTTGCGCTCCCGATCCACCGGGTGGATCACCTGCTGCACGAGTTCCGCGGCGCTGTTGCGCGGGGACACGTCCACCGACACGGGATCCTCCAGGAGTCCCTCGGCCAGGGCGCGCATGTCCGGGCTGAAGGTGGCGGAGCAGAGGATGTTCTGGCGGCGGGACGGCAGGAGGGCCAGGATCCGGCGGATGTCCCGGATGAACCCCATGTCGAGCATGCGGTCCGCCTCGTCGAGCACCAGGATCTCCACCTGCCCCAGATGCATTTCCCCCTGCTGGTGAAGGTCGAGGAAGCGGCCGGGGGTGGCCACCAGGATCTCCACCCCCCTCCGCAGCGCCGTGATCTGGGGATTCGCGTTCACGCCGCCGAAGATGGCGAGGGTGCGCATGGGCACGTACCTGCCGTAGGTGCGCACGCTCTCCTCCACCTGCATGGCCAGCTCGCGCGTGGGGGTGAGCACCAGGGCACGGACTGGATGGCGCGCGGGCGACGCCGAGGGGTTCGCATGCCGCACGAGGCGCTGGAGCATGGGCAGCGTGAAGGCCGCGGTTTTCCCGGTTCCGGTCTGGGCGCCGACCATCAGGTCGCGGCCCTCGAGCACCACGGGAATGGCCTTGGCCTGGATGGGGGTGGGCGCCTCGTAGCCCTGCTCGCCCACGGCGCGCAGCAGATCCGGGATCAGGCCAAGAGAATGAAAGGACATCGATGCTCCTGTGTGGGCCCGCTCGCCAGGGACATTCCCGCACGAGCCCCGGCCGGGGCATGGAGGACATTCGACCAAGAAATCCGAGGGACTGAGGCGCAGACCGGAGGCGCCTTCCAAGTTCGACTCTCCAGAGTCTCACGGTCGGGGCGGGCCTCCCAGCGTTTCTTTTTCCAGGAGCCCCTTCCGGGCCCCGCCTGGAGGCGGCGGCGCGGGGGCCGATCCATGGATTCAAACACTGAATGTGAAGGCCTTGTTGTGACGTTCGGGCGGCATTCGGCGGAAAGATGGGCCGATCGAAAAATGTGTTGCGGACCAACGATATGTCACTAAGATAGCATTTGTATATCATTCACATCCTAAAACAATCCTGGCATGGCCCGGCATGTCGCCCCTGGACGCAGATCCACCGGGCCTGCGGCCGAAGACATGGCCCGGTCATGGCAGATTCCGACAGTCCCCTGTTCCCGCACCCTCAACCCCCCCACTCGAGGAGATCCCTCATGCGAAAGTTGCTCCCCAGCATTCTCGTGGCCGGCGTGGCCCTGAGCGCCGGCGCCCAGACCGTCAAGATCGGCTGGTTCGGGCCGGAAACCGGGGACAGCGCCCTCTTCGGCCAGGCCGAGAAGAACACCGTCCTGATGCTGGCGGAAGAGTTCAACGCCAAGGGCGGAGTCGACGTCGGCGGCAAGAAGTACAAGATCGAGATCGTCCCCTACGACGACAAGGGCGATTCCGTCGAGGCCGTCAACGTGGTCAAGCGCCTCATCAGCCAGGACAAGGTCATCGCCATCGTCGGCGCCCAGGGTTCGGGAGAAGCCATTCCCGTCGCTCCCCTCGTCAACGGCGCGAAGGTTCCCCTCGTGTCCTCCACGGCCACCAATCCCAAGGTGACAGTGGGCGAGTCCGGGGTCATCAGCCCCTTCATGTTCCGCGCCTGCTTCATTGATCCCTACCAGGGCAAGGCGGCCGCCTACTATTGCTACCAGAAGCTCGGCAAGCGGAAGGCCGCGGTCCTGATGACGATCGACGATCCCTATTCCACGGGGCTCGCCGAATTCTACAAGCAGAACTTCGAGAAGGCCGGCGGGAAGGTCGTGGCCGAGGTCAGCTACACCTCGGGCGAGAAGGACTTCCGCGCGCCCCTCACCAAGATCAAGGCGGCCAAGCCCGACGTCGTCTTCATCCCTGCCTACTACAACGATGTCGCCCTCGTGGCCAAGCAGGCCCGGGAACTGGGCCTCAACCAGCTCCTGTTCGGCGGCGACGGCTGGCCCTCCGAGAACCTGATCCCCTTGGCCGGCAAGGCCCTGGAGGGCTGCATGTTCATCAACCATCTCGACATGGAAGGCAACGCCGCCAAGCCGATGCGGACGGCCTACAAGGCCAAGTTCAACAGGAACGCGGAACTCAATTCCTACATGGTGCGCGATGCCCTCTACATGGTCATCGACGCCATGCAGCGCGCGAAGTCGGTCGATCCCGCCGCCATCCAGAAGGCGCTGCTGACCTGCGACATCCAGGGCATCACCGGGCACATCAAGATCGGTCCGCAGCACGATCCCATCGGGAAGGAAGCCTGGATCATCAAGATCGTCGGCAAGGGCATGAAGTTCCAGGAGAAGTTCGTCGCGAGCAACTGATCCGTTCCGCGGCCAGGACCGGCCCGGGCGACCGGGCCGGCGCTCTCCGGGGCGCCGGCCGTCAGAACCGCAGGGACAGGCAGCTCAGGCCGCCGTCCATCTTGCGGTATTCGGACATGTCCAGGACCAGGGGCGAGAAGCCGTGTTCGACCAGGCTGGCCTCCAGCCCGGGGAAACCGCTGGCCAGGAGGACGCGGTCGTTGACGCGGACGCAGTTGGCCGCATAGCTCTCCTCCCTCGGGACCCGGATGATGCGGAAGCCCTCGAATTCCGGGCGGTCGGCCATCTCGTCCATGAGCACCAGGGTCCGGTCGTCGAGACAGGCGATGCCGCTCTTCAGGTGCAGGATGCTGGTCATCTGCCGGATGTCCACGCAGGTTGAGGTATGGCCCTCCCGGGCCAGGAAGGTGGCCAGCTGTCGGGCTCCTTCCTCGTTGGTCCGGTGGGAGATGCCGATGAAGAAGTGGTTCCCGGCCTCGCAGATATCGCCGCCCTCGAGGGTGCCCGGCGCGGTGATCTCGCAGTGTTCCCGGAACAGCGGGAGGATCGTGCCGCGGATCCTCTCCACCTCGCCCCTGCGGCTCGGAGCCCCCGGACGGGTGAGGATGGCGACATGGGGGATGAGGACGGCGGTGTCCTCCACGAAGGTCGAATCCGGGTAGTCAGGATCCTTGTCGAGCACGATCAGCCTCAGTCCGCACGCCTCGAGCGCCTTGCAGTAGGCGGCGTGCTGCTGCAGCACCTTCCCGTAGACGGGGGGGGCCTGCCTCGCCTCCTCCGCGGAGGTCAGCCCTTCACTGAAGTTCTCGCCGGGAATCCTGACGATGGCGCGCGTGAACATGGAAGCTCCTGGACATGGCCGGCGGGGGCACGCCTGGGGAAGTCGGGCCTTCCAGGCATGGGGCAAGCGTGTGGCCAGTATAGTGCCCCACACCTGGGCCGGCGGGCCTGATGGCCTCGGGGATCCGCGAGCCGGGGACTCGGCGATGGACTATCCTGGAGGCATCATGACTGCGCCCTGCCTGGACCTCCACCTGACCATGCCGGAATGGGCTCCCGCCTACCTGGAAACCCTGCCGGACTTCATTCCGGCCGTGGAGGGCCGCATGGCGGCGATCCTCGAACTGGCGAGGCTCAACTTCGAGAAGGACACCGGGGGGCCCTTCGCCGCCGGGGTCTTCGAGCAGGAGAGCGGAAGGCTCGTCTCCATCGGCGTCAACCGCGTGGTGGCAAGCGGCTGTTCCAGCGCCCACGCCGAGGTCATGGCCCTCGGGCTGGCCCAGAAGCGCCTGGGGACCTACGACCTGGGAGGCCCCGGGATCCCGGCCCACGAGCTGGTGGTGAACTGGCGCCCCTGCGCCATGTGCTACGGAGCGCTCCTCTGGTCGGGCATCCGCTTCCTGACGATCGCCGGAAGCGGGCCCGAGCTGGAGGAGCTGACCGGGTTCGACGAAGGGCCGGTCCACCCGGAATGGGCCGGGGAACTGGCCGGGCGCGGCATCGCCACGAGGATGGACGTCCTGCGGGCGGAGGCCGTCGAGCTCTTCCGCCAGTTCAGGCGCAGCTCCAGGCTCGTCTACAACGCACGCCAGGGCTGAACCAGGACCCTCCCGGCTCAGGGGACGAGGGGAACGGGTTTTTGTGACACCCTGGAGGGGGAGGAACGCCGGGTGAAGAAGGTCGTTGTGATCAGTGTCAGCAGGGCGGTGGGAGAGACCTTCGTCGCGCAGATCAGGCGTTTCTTCAAGGAGTCCGTCTCCGTCGAGAACTACTGCCTGCGGGACGAGTTCGACTTCTCGCCCGGGGAGGTGATCGCCGTCCTCACGGGGCAGCACGCCCGGTTCCACGAGAAGGTCCAGGAACGGATCGACCAGGGCATGGCGTTCATCCTGGCCCGCCGTGCGATCGACTACACGCGCATCCAGGACCTGCTCACCCTTCCGGCCGGGGAGGAGGTCCTGCTGGTCAACGATTTCGAGACCACGGCCAGGGACGCCATCGACCACCTGCTCCGCATCGGCCTGGATCACCTGGTCTACCACCCCTACTACCCGGGCATCGGGGCGTATCCGCGGCTGAAGACGGCGGTCACGCCGGGGGAGTCGGCGCTGGTCCCCGACTGCGTCGAGCGGATCCTCGACATCGGGACCCGGCACGCGGACATCTCGACCATCGTGGAGCTGGTCCAGTGCCTAGGGATGATGGACCAGCTCGGGGATTCGATCTCGTCCAGGCACCTCTGCGAGATCACGCGCCTGCTCCGGGAGATCAACGAGGCCGGCAAGCGCGTCTCCCAGATGCGGGACACGCTCCAGGTGATGGCGGATCACGCTCCGAACGGGATCCTCTACACGGACTTGTCGGGCCGGATCATCCTGGGGAACCAGACGATGTCCACGGTCCTGAGGACCGACCCGGAAGCCATGGTCGACCGGAAGATCGCGGATCTCGTGCCGGGACTCCCGCCGGACCCGGAATTCCTGGATTCGAACGCCGTGGTTTCGATCTACGGCCAGGACATGGTGGTCCGGGAGAAGACGGTGAGCCAGGGGGAAACCATCGTCGGTCGCATCTACGCCTTCGAGAGCAGCCAGACGATCCAGACCCTCGAGTACGAGCTGAGGCGCAAGTCGAGGACGTCGGAACAGGAGGCGCGCTACACCTTCAACGACATCCTCTCGAAGAGCCCGCAGATGGACTCGGTCCTCTCCTTCGCCAAGCGGGTGTCCCGGAGCGATTCCACGGTCATGATCCAGGGGGAGAGCGGGACGGGCAAGGAGCTGATCGCCCAGGCCATCCACAACGCGTCGAAGCGGGGGAGCGGCCCCTTCGTGCCGGTGAACTTCGCGGCCTTTCCCAGCTCCCTCCTGGAAAGCGAGCTGTTCGGCTACGAGGAAGGCGCGTTCACGGGCGCCAAGAAGGGGGGGCGCCGGGGGCTGTTCGCCGAAGCGCACGGCGGGACGATCTTCCTCGACGAGATCGGGGATGCTCCCCTGGAATTCCAGGTGCGGCTGCTGCGGGTGCTGCAGGAACGCCAGGTGAGGCCCGTCGGCGGCCGGAAGCTCATCCCCGTCGACGTGCGCGTGATCGCGGCCACCAACAAGGACCTGGTCTCGGAGGTGGGCAAGGGTACCTTCCGGGAGGATCTGTACTACCGGCTGACGGTGCTGCCCTTGCGGGTTCCCAGCCTCCGGGAGCGCAGGGAGGACGTCCCCCTGCTGCTGGACCAGTTCTTCAGGCGGTTCAGCCACGGGAAATACTGCAGGGCCAGTGCGGTCGTGTCGCAGGAGACCCTGGAGCGCCTCCACGCCTACGCGTGGCCCGGGAACATCCGCCAGCTCATGAATGCCGTCGAATACCTGATCACCGTGCACGACGGGTGCAAGCCCGTGCCCGTGAAGGATCTTCCCGAGTACCTGCGGGAGGAGAAATCCGTCTCCCGGGGGGAGATGCTCCAGGATGTGCTCGGGGCGGACCTGCTGTGGCTGCTGAGGAAGCTGCGGGACCAGGGCCACCTCGGCCGCAACCACCTCGCCGAGTTCGCGGCCAGGGAATGCCCCCACCTGACGGAGGCCATGATCCGAAGCCTTCTCCTCAGGGCCGAATCCTTCGGGTTCACCCAGCCCGGGAAGGGGCGGAAGGGGGCGAGCCTCACGGATCGGGGGCGGCTCGCGGCGGGCTAGGTGGAACGCGGGTCGTCTGCCGGAAATAGGGTTGAAGATTTCAAAATGGGCCGAAAATCAACCTGATTCGCGAGACCGGGAACGGTCCCGGGCCGGCCGGGAGTCCGGTGGAGTGGGACCGGCCGTGTTCTTCTTTTGGCCCGGCCGTCTCGGAAATGAACAAGGGGGGGATTGTCCGGAAACAGCCTTGCCCCACTCGCGCCTGTCCGGCAGACGCAGGCGGCCTGCGGGAACGCGTCCGGGGCCCTCGGGATGCGATGTGGCACAGATCGTGCTCTCTTTGCTGGTTCCACGCGACAGTCCTTCGGGGCTGGGCAGGCGAGGTAGTACACTCGATGCCACACCTCATGCATGTCCGAACATTCCATCCAAATTGAAAGGAGAATCCATGAAGCCACATTTCCATGTGCCGATGATGGCGACCGCCCTCGCGGCGTCCACCATGCTTTGGACCATCCCGGTCTCGGGCGCGATCCCCAAGGACGTGCTGGTCCTGGGCCAGAGCCACGAGAACGTCAAGACGCTCGATCCGCATGTCTGTTTCGAGGCGCCCACCGGCGGGTTCATCCGCAACCTCTACGCCAACCTGGTCAAGCTGGATGTCAAGGGCGGCAAGTTCGTCGTGAACCCGGATGCCGCCGAGAAGTGGGAGATGGCCTCCGACGGCAAGACCTGGACCTTCCACCTCCGCAAGGGGATCACGTTCGAAAGCGGCAATCCCCTCAAGGCCGAGGACGTGGTCTATTCGATCCGCCGGGCCGTCAAGCTCCAGAAGTCGCCGGCGTGGCTGTTCACGGAAGCCGTGGGCCTCACCGAAAACAGCGTCAGCGCCGTGGATGACCGGACGGTCAAGGTCGTGACCAAGGGCGTGCCCAGCAACATCGTGCTCACGAACCTCGCGGCGACGATCGGCGCCATTCTCGATTCCAAGGTCGTCAAGGAGCACGAAGTCAACGGCGACATGGGCATGGCGTGGCTCAACGACCACAGCGCCGGCGCCGGTGCCTACAACCTCAAGGGCTGGAAGCGGAACGAGTCCATCGTGTTCGTGGCCAACAAGGGCTACTGGGCCGGCGAGCCCAAGATCAAGACCATCATCATCAAGGACATCCCCGAGGCTGCCGACCGCCTGCTCCAGGCGAAGAAGGGCGACATCGACGTGGCCTTCACCCTGCTGCCCGACCAGATCAAGGGCGTCGAGGGCGACCCCGGCAACCTGCAGGTCGTGAAGACCCCCGCCCAGAGCCTCGAGTACGTGGGCGTCAACGCCAACTGGGGCCCCTTCAAGGACAACCGGGTCCGCCAGGCGGTGAAGTACGCCATCGACTACAACGCCATCATCAGCCAGGCCCGGCAGGGCATGGCGGTGCCCAACCAGCAGTTCATCGCCAAGGGCTACTTCGGCTACAAGGAGAAGAACCCCTACAAGCTCAACCTCGAGAAGGCCAAGGCCCTCATGAAGGAGGCCGGCCAGGCCAACGGATTCGATGTCGAACTCGTCACCAACACGAACGAGGTCCGCAGGATCGAGGCCCAGATCGTGCAGGAGAACCTGGCCAAGATCGGGATCCGGACCAAGATCAACATCATGCCGGCCGCCCAGATGTACCAGAAGATGCGCGAGCAGGGCATCAACCTGATCGTGGCCGGCTGGGGCATCGACTACCCGGATGCCGACGCGCTGGCGAACCCCTTCACCAACTACAAGGCCAAGCAGCTCGCCTGGCGCATGGCCTGGAACGACGAGAAGGCCGTCCAGCTGTGCGAAAGCGCCGCGAAGGAAGTGGACGAGAAGAAGCGCCTGAAGCTCTACACGGACCTGACCGACTACTGGCAGAAGAACGGCCCGTTCGCGGCCATGTGCCAGCCCATCGAGGCCTTCGTCGCCAGCAAGGCGGTCAAGGGGCTTCCCGAGGCCTTCGACGGGTTCTCCCTGCACGTGGATTTCACCAAGATCAAGAAGTGAGCAGTTGCTGACCGGGAGGTCCCGCGTTCCGCGGGACCTCCTCCGATCCGGACGGTGGAGGATTCCAGGGGGGCGCGCCAGCCCTGCCTGAGGGTGAGCGTCACCTCCCTCCATCTCCCCGGACATCCTCATCCCGGGAGAAGCCTTGAAACTGGCCTTCTATATCCTCCGCCGCCTCTTCCTGATGCTGATCGTCATGCTGGGGGTCGCGACGATCGTCTTCTTCATCACCCACGTCATCCCGGCCGACCCCGTCGGGGCGATCCTGGGCGGCAACGCCCCCCTGGAGACGGTGGACAAGCTCCGCCACCAGCTCGGCCTGGACCAGTCCCTCCACGTCCAGTATTTCAGGTACCTGGGCGGCATCTTCCACGGCGACTTCGGGGTCTCGATCGTCAGCAACCACAAGGTGGTGGACGACATCCTGGAGTTCTTCCCGGCCACCGTGGAGCTGGCCTGCGCCGCCATGTGCTTCACGGTCCTCTTCGGCGTGTTCCTGGGCACCGTCTCCGCCATCAAGCGCAACCGGCCCATCGACCACATCCTGCGGGTGTTCTCCATCCTCGGCGTGTCCATGCCCGGCTTCTGGCTCGGCCTGCTGCTGCTCCTCCTGTTCTACTTCAAGCTCGGCTGGCTCCCCGGGACTGGCCGCAACGACCTCTTCGCCTTCGTTGACAACATCACGGGACTCGTCCTGGTGGACTCGATCATCACGCGGAACTGGGCCGGCCTGTGGGACGCCGTCAAGCACATCATCCTGCCGGCCTTCGTGCTCGGCTACGCCTCGGCGGCCTCGGTGGCCCGGATCATGCGCGCCAGCATGCTGGACGTGCTGCGGCAGGACTACATCCGGACGGCGCGCTCCAAGGGGCTCGGACGCCGGGTGGTGATCTTCCGGCACGCCCTCAAGAACGCCATGATTCCGGCGGTGACGGTCATCGGCATCTCCTTCGGGGACCTGCTCAGCGGCGCCGTGCTGACCGAGACCATCTTCAGCTGGCCCGGACTGGGCCGCTACATCGTCCAGTCGCTGCTGGTGCTCGACTATCCCGCCATCACGGGCGCCACCCTCTTTGTGGCGTTCATCTTCTCCATGGCCAATCTCGTGGTGGACATCTCCTACGCTGCCCTTGACCCCAGGATGAGGCTCTAGAAATCCCATGACTTCCACCGCATCCCGTCTCGAGACCCTGAAGAAGCAGCTCCGGCCCCGGCTGGAGGATTTCCGCCACACGGTCTATCTCTGGAAGAAGACGCCCCTGGCCATGATCGGGAGCATCCTGATCCTGTTCTTCCTGCTCGTGGCCATCTTCGCGCCCCTGATCGCGCCGTACGACGCCTTCTCACAGAACCTCTACAACAAGCTCCAGCCTCCGAGCTGGCAGCACTTCTTCGGCACGGACCAGCTGGGCCGCGACGTCTTCAGCCGGGTCGTCTACGGCGCGCGCATCGAAGTGTGGATCATCTTCCTGGTGTCCAGCATCAGCATCGCCATCGGCCTCCTGATGGGCATCGTGGCAGGCTACTTCGGGCGCTTCGTGGACGAAACCTTGATGCGCATCACGGACATGTTCATGGCATTCCCGCGCCTCGTGCTGGCCATGGCCATCACCGCAGCCATGGGACCGACCCTGACCAACACCATCATCGCCATCGCGCTCGTGGACTGGACGGTCTACGCGCGGCTGTCGCGGGCCGACACCATCAAGGTGAAGACCCAGCCCTACATCGAGGCCATCCGGGCCCTGGGCGCCACCAGCCCGCGCATCATGCTCTCCCACGTCCTGCCCATGTCCATCTCGCCCGTCATCGTGCAGCTGACGCTGCGCATGGGGACCATCATCCTCACGGCCGCAGGCCTCGGATTCCTGGGCCTGGGCGCGCCGCCGCCGACGCCCGAGTGGGGCGCCATCGTGGCCGACGGCCGGAGCCACATCTTCGAGCAGTGGTGGATCAGCACTTTCCCCGGCCTGGCCATCGCAGTCGTGGTCCTGGGTTTCAACTTCCTGGGCGACGGCGTCCGGGACATTCTCGATCCCAAGATCAGGAGGTAGGCCATGGAAGCGATCCGCGGAGACCTGCTGGACGTCAGCGAGCTGAGGGTGATCTTCCACACGTACCGTGGCACGATCAAGGCCCTCAACGGCGTGGAACTGTGGCTGAACCGGGGCGAACGGCTCGGCGTCGTGGGCGAGAGCGGGTGCGGCAAGTCCGTCACCTCCCTGGCGCTCATGCAGCTGATCCAGCAGCCGGGCGAGATCACGGGGGGCCGGATCATGTTCGACGGCCGCGACCTGATGACCTTGTCCGAAAAGGAGCTGGACGGCGTGCGCGGCCGCGAGATGGCCACGATCTTCCAGGAGCCCGTCGCCGCCCTGAACCCCGTCATGAAGGCGGGCGCCCAGGTGGCGGAGAACGTGCTGCGGGCCCAGCCCGGCCTTTCCAGGGCGGAGACCCGGGCCGAGGTCGAGCGCATGCTGAGCGTCGTCGGCCTGGATCCGAAGCGCGTGGCGGACCACTATCCCCATGAGCTGAGCGGCGGCATGGCCCAGCGGGTCATGATCGCCATGGCCCTCTCCTCGAGCCCGAAACTGCTCATCGCGGACGAGCCGAGCTCGGCGCTGGACGTGACGATCCAGGCCCAGATCCTGAACCTGCTGAACGAGCTGGTCCGGACCTTCAACTACTCGGCGCTCCTCATCACCCACGACATGGGGGTCGCGGCGGAGTTCTGCGACAGGATCGCCGTGATGTACGCGGGGAACACCGTCGAGTACGCCTCGACCCTGGACCTTTTCGCCAAGCCTCTCCATCCGTACAGCTGCGGCCTCTTCAAGGCGATCCCCAAGATCGGCCAGACCGGGGAGCTGAGCGCCATCCCGGGCGAGGTGCCGGACCTGGTGAACCCGCCTTCCGGCTGCCGCTTCCATCCCCGGTGCGCCCACGCCACCGAGCGCTGCAGCCGGGAAACCCCGAAGCTCCTTCCCGCCTCGGAAGGCCATTTCGTGGCCTGCCACCTGTATACCCGCGAATCCTGAGGCTCTGATCGGACCATGCACATGACGAACAGCAATGAACCCGGAAAGGCCCCGGAAACAGGCGATAACGCGCTGATGAGCATCGAGGGGCTGAAGCAGTACTTCCCCGTCAAGCAGGGACTCTTCGCCTCCGGCAAGTTCGTGAAGGCGATCGACGACGTCACCTTCAAGATCCCGAAGGGCTCCACCTTCGGCGTGGTCGGCGAGTCGGGCTCGGGGAAGACCACCCTCGGGCGGACGCTGCTGCGCCTGATCGAACCCACCGCGGGTTCCATCTACTACGGGACGACGGACCTGTGCAAGCTGAACCGCGCGGAGATGCTGGTCTTCCGGCGGAAGATGCAGATGGTCTCGCAGGATCCGTACAACTCCCTGCATCCCCGCAAGCTCGTGAAGAACATCATCGGCGAAGGCCTGAAGATCCACTTCAACCTCCCCCCCGACGAGATCCATGTCCGCGTGAAGGAGATCCTGGAGAAGGTCGGCCTGCAGGAAGAGCACATGTACCGCTACCCCCACGAGTTCTCGGGGGGGCAGCGCCAGCGGATCTCCGTGGCCCGTTCGCTGGTCCTGAAGCCGGAGTTCCTGGTCCTGGACGAGCCCACCTCGGCCCTGGACGTCTCGGTCCAGGCCGTGATCCTGAAGATGATCCAGGACCTGAAGCGGGAATGCGACCTGACCTACCTCTTCATCACGCACAGCCTCTCCGTGATCGACTACATCGCGGACTACGTGGCGGTGATGTACCTGGGGAAGATCATGGAGATCGGCCGGAAGCAGGACCTCTTCGAGCGGCCGGCCTTCCCCTACACGCGGCTGCTGCTCAACTCGGTGCCGCAGCCCGACCCCGCGAACAAGCGCGAACGGGAGATCCCGAAGGGCGAGATCCCGAGCCCGGTGAATCCGCCACCCGGATGCCGGTTCCACACGCGCTGCCCCTACGCGAAGGACGTGTGCAGGACTCAGGAACCGCCCATGGAGGCGATCGGCCCGGACCACTTCGCCAAGTGCCATTTCCCCCTCACCGCTTCCGCGTAGGCGGAGAGGTCCGCAAGGAGAACCCAGTGCCGAAGCGTCCCCTCATTTTCGATGGGCACAATGATGCCCTCCAGGTCCTCTACAACCCCGGCAAGATGGGACGGGACCTGCTGGAGGAGAGTTCCTCGGGGCACCTGGATCTGCCGCGGGCGGCAGCCGGAGGCTTCGGGGGCGGCATGTTCGCGGTGTTCGTGTCGAGCCCCCGGCCCGGGGCGGCCGTGGAACTGGCCTGCGCCCAGGAGGTCACCGAGCGGGGGATGAAGAGCCTGCTGGACCTGGAGGCGAGAGCCCAGGGCCGGCTGCGCGTGGTCCGGGACGCGGCCTCGCTCGAACGCGCCTTCCGGGATGGGGTCGTTGGAGCCGTGATGCACCTCGAAGGGGCGGAGGCCATCGCTCCAGGGCTGGAGAACCTCGGCGCCTACTACGGCCTGGGCCTGCGCTCCATCGGCCTGGTGTGGAGCCGGCCCAACGCGTTCGGGACGGGCGTCGACTTCAGGAGCGGGGGGAGCCCCGACCAGGGACCCGGCCTGACCGCGGAAGGGAAGGCCCTGGTGGCGGCGTGCAACCGGATGGGCATCCTGGTCGATCTCTCCCACCTGAACGAGGCCGGCTTCTGGGATGTCGCGCGGCTCTCCTCGGCGCCGCTCGTGGCGACGCACTCCTGCGTCCACAGGCTGAGCCCCTCGCCGCGGAACCTCACCGATGCCCAGCTGGACGCGATCGCGGCCTCGAACGGCATCGTCGGCATCAACTTCGCGACCATCTTCCTCCGGGCGGACAACCGGAAGGAGCCGGACACGCCCCTGAGCGAGATCGTGAAGCACTTCCGCTACATCGCCGACCGGATTGGCGTGGCGCACGTCGGGTTCGGCTCGGACTTCGACGGCTGCACCCTGTCCCGGGAACTGGGGGATGCCAGGGGCCTGCCCCGCCTGCTGGATGCCCTCGCGGACGCGGGCTTCGGCGACGAGGACCTGCGGCTCGTCGCCCACGGGAACTGGATGCGGGTGCTGGCGGCGACCTGGAAGGCCGGGGCCTGACCTGGGAGCTACAGCGACGCGGCGGCCGCCGACCAGAGATTCAGGACGCGGAGCACCTCGCTGGGCCGGTTCATCGTGAATTCCAGCGTCATCGCATCCAGCCGGTTCGAGGCCGGGAGCAGCGAGAAGAGATCGGCCAGGGCGGGCGTCTTGGCTTCCAGCCGGCAGTGGATGGGCGGATCCAGATGGATGGGGGCGATGGAGGCCCGCGCCGCGACGGCGGCCTTGGCCTCCGCCTCGATGGCCGTCCGCGCCCGCTCGGGCGAGAGGCTGATCGCGGCGCGGTTGCCCAGGGAGCGCTTCACGACGGCGAAGCGGGTCTGGGGCAGCCAGGCCGTGGTTTCCCGGGCGAAGGCGTCGTCGCCGCTGGCCATGACGACCGGGGCGTTGAATTCTCCCGCCAGCAGGCCGTAGAGGGCGGCTTCCCCGGCGGGGCGGCCGTTGAGCTGGATCCGGTGGAAGGCCGTGCCCCGGATGGTGTGGGCCAGGACGCCGGAGGCGCTCGCCATCGCGTGGTAGCCCACGAGGAGGACGGCTTCCGGACGCTCCTGGATGCCTTCCAGCATGCCGAAGGCGCGGGGCTTGCCGTGGATCAGCTGGGCGCGCGGGTCCAGGCGGTCGGGCAGCAGGTTCCCGAAGGTGCCGTGGGCGTCGGCGACGAAGACTTCGGCGGCTCCCGCCGCGAAGGCGCCGCGAACGGCCGCGTTGGCTTCCTCGGTCATGAGGCCGCGGGCGACGCCGTAGTCTGCGCCGGTGGCCGTGGTCTGGTCGGGCCTGGATACCCCCGCGACGCCTTCGATATCGACCGAGATCAGGATCTTCATGGGCACGCTCCAAGCGGGAGTCCGCGGACTCCCCCGATTGGATCAAAAACGCATGATCGATGCCAGTGCCCGGCGAGGGGAGTCGGGTGGGGCGAAAGGTCCGGCAGGGCCGTGTCGCGAGGACCTGGGGCCCGGATCGGCCGGCCTTCCCGGCTTTCGAAAACAGGTCCGAATTCGACCCATAATCACCCACAATCGCCAAAGAGCCGCGTCGGTGCTTCTGGCCGGGGTGCGCGGGTGGGCATCAATCCTCGTGCAATGGGCCCTCGGCCTGGATCCGCGCATCGGATCTCCATCTGGTATAGGAATTGCCCTACTGGCGCCGCGGGTCCGTCCAGGTGCGTCCTCGGGACCCGATCACAGGGAAGGGAAGAGGCAATGACCATAGCCATCGCGATCCACGGAGGAGCGGGTACCTTGCGCCGGCAGGAGATGACTCCGGAAAAGGACAGGCAGATGCGGGAAGGCCTGTCGGCCGCGCTGGAGGCCGGGCATCGCGTCCTCCGGGAAGGCGGGACCTCCCTCGACGCCGTCATCGCCTCGGTCACCTCCATGGAGGACAATCCCCTCTTCAACGCGGGGAAGGGCGCCGTCTTCACCCTGGACGGCACCATCGAACTGGAAGCCGCCGTGATGGACGGCGCGTCCCGCGACGCGGGCACGGTCACGGGGGTCACGGTCGCCAGGAATCCCGTGCGGCTGGCCAGGCGGGTGATGGAGGCGACGCCCCATGTCACGCTCGGCTTCTCCGCCGCGGACGCGTTCGCGCGCAAGGAGGGGCTGGAGTGCGTGTCTCCCGACTACTACTACACCGAACGGCGCTGGCAGGCCCTCCAGGAGGAGAAGGCACGGATCGCCGCCGGCGGGACGGAGGCGGATGTTCCCGAGGACCGGAAGCACGGCACCATCGGGGCCGTGGCGCTGGATGAGCGGGGGCGGCTGGCCGCGGCGACCTCCACCGGGGGCCGCACCGCGAAGTGGCCGGGCCGGGTCGGGGACACGGCCATCATCGGGGCCGGGACCTGGGCGGACGAGACCTGCGCGGTCTCGTGCACGGGACACGGGGAAATGTTCATCCGCGCCGCGGCGGCCCATGATGTCGCCGCGCGGATGGCCTACCTGGGGCAGACCCTCCGCGAAGCCAGCGACGCTGTGGTCCGCCAGACCCTCGTCGGGATGGGCGGGACCGGAGGGATGATCGCGGTGGACGCCAAGGGCAACGTCGCCATGCCGCTGAACTGCGAGGGCATGTATCGCGGCATGGTCGATGGCCAGGGAACCCGGATGATCGCAATATATGGTGATGAGTAGGACGTCCTCGCCGCGGGCCCGCAGGAAGCGCGCCCGCGTGGATGATGCTCGGGAAGGAGAGACCCTCATGCTCAAGACGAACAAGGCTTCCATCGTGGAATTCCTGCTGGAATGCCAGCCTGGTCCTCCCAGGACCAACGGCCTGTGGAAGGTGGACCACGAAGGGAACCCCTTCCTCCTGCCGGGGATCGGGGGCATCACGCTCAACCTCCAGGTCGGCGATTCGGCCTTCGGATGGGCGGGAGACCATATCGAACCGGGGGTCAGCTGCACCGGGGACACCCACAAGCCCAACGATCATCCGAACAACTCGCTGCAGATGTTCGCCTGCGTGGGCAACACCGCGCGGGTCGTCAGCGGCGAGGCGAAGGGGAGCACGGGGGTCGTCCTCGGCACCCACGGCGGCTCGGAGCACCTCATCGTGGACTTCCCGCGCCCGGTGAAGGAGAAGCTCACCTACGACGACAAGATCATGATCCACGCCCGGGGCCAGGGTCTGAAGCTCCTGGACTTCCCGGAAATCATGCTCTTCAATCTCGACCCTTCCCTTCTCGAGAAGATGCAGGTCCGGAAGTCGGGCCGCACGAAGCTGGAAGTCCCCGTGACGACCATCGTCCCGGCGGCCTGCATGGGATCCGGGATCGGCTCCGCGCACGTGGCCAAGGGCGACTACGACATCGTCACCAGCGATCCGGAAAGCGTCGAGGAGTTCAAGCTCGACAAGATCCGTTTCGGGGATTTCGTCGCCCTGCTGGACCACGACAACCGCTACGGACGGGCCTACCGCCAGGGAGCCGTCACCATCGGGGTGGTCGTCCACAGCGACTGCATGAAGGCGGGACACGGCCCGGGCGTGACGACGATCATGACGTGCCGGTCCTCGCTCATCATCCCCGTGATCGATCCCGCGGCCAACCTCGCCGACCTGCTGGGCATCGGCACGCCCTTGAAGTTCTGACGCGGGTTCCCCGCGACGGGTGTCTTCCCCCGCGCCGGGGCCCGAGGGCCGTGGCGCGGGGGATCATCATTGGGGCACGGGAGGAAGACTTGGGAAGGAATGGCCACGGCACGAAGCTCCTGTTGATCCGGCACGGGGAGACGGTCTGGAACGCCCTCGGAAGGCAGCAGGGGCAGCTGGATACGCCGCTGAACGAGCGGGGGATCGCCCAGGCCCGGCGGCTGGGGTGTGCCCTTGCGAACCGGGCGGTCGATCGGCTCTACTGCAGCGACCTGGGGCGAGCGCGCCAGACGGCGGAGGCGATCTCGGATTCGCTGGGCCTGGAAGCCGTCTGCGATGCCCGGCTCCGGGAGCGGCACATGGGGATCGCCCAGGGACTGACGGTGGAGGAGTTCCGGCTGCGCCATCCCGTCGAGTACGCCAGGTTCGCGAGCGGCGATGCGGACTGGGTCATTCCGGGCGGAGAAAGCCTCCGGCAGGTCCACCAGCGGGTCGTGGCCTGCGTGGATGACCTCGTCGGCCGCCATGCCGGCGAGACCCTCGCCGTGGTCACCCACGGCGGCGTGCTCGACCGACTCTTCCGGTACGCCTGCGGGCTGGACCTCGGTTCTCCCCGCCGTTTCAGCCTGTTCAACGCGAGCATCGGCGAATTTTCCGCGGTCCCCGGGCGGCTGAAGCTGGAGCGCTGGGGAGACACCCACCACCTGGAGCCTTTCGGCGCGGAGGACGACTGGTAGCGCCGGACGGCGCCGGCGCGGAGACGCGCTCCTGGGATGTAGGATGGATCCATGGCCATCGGAAGTGTGCTCGCCCGCCTGCCCAGGTATCTGTGGGCGGCCCCCTGCTCGATCGCGGGGCTGGCCATCGGCACTTACGCGATCCTCTCCGGGGCCGAGGCCGGGATCCGGGACGGCACCCTCCAGATCTGCGGGGGGCGCCTGGCCCACCACATCTCGCGGCTGCCGACCCGCCTCCGGATCCTGGCTTTCACCCATGGGCACGTGATCTACGCGATCGACCGGGAGGCGATGGACGCCAACCGGGAACACGAACTGGTCCACGTGCGGCAGTACGAGCGCTGGGGTCCCCTGTTCCCCGTGCTCTACGTGGGCTCGAGCCTGGCCCAGAGGTGGAAGGGGCTGGATCCCTACTTCATGAACTGGTTCGAACGGGAGGCCCGGAAGGGCGTCGACCCGAGGTGATCCTGGCGCGTCCGGAGCCTGAATCCGGGGGCCGGAGCGGAGCCTGCTCGAAACCTTCGCATTTTCAGGAAATTTCCGGCCCGGCTTCTTGCACGTTCGTGGGGATGGCCTATTTTACTTTCTAGGGGGAGCGATACCCGGTTTCGGGGGGTCTTCCTCTACGTGTATCTCAGGTTGGGTTGTTGACATCCGGGATCACTTTCCGGCGGTGCGTGATCCGAGGCGTACCTGCCGGGGCTGACGAAGGTCTACGCCACGATCGGACCATCACCACCAGGGGAGGCTGCCATGGATATCGACGGATCCTATTTCTTCTCGGATGAGCTGGAGGATCTGGCCCTGGCGCACGGCAAGGTGCATCATGCCGCTCCCCCGCTCCAGGAGGGCTGCCCCGACGCGGAGGATCCGATCGAAGGGGAGACGCTGCCCGAGGACGCCCTGCGCGCCCTGCGCGCCTTCTTCGGATTCTGACCCGTGCCGCGGGGCGCAGGGCCCTAGGGGAGGTGAAGGCGTTCGCCCGTTGAGGTATACCTTTTCCATGGGCGCTTTCACCGACAACCAGAACTGTTTCGTCTGCGGCAGGGAGAACGCGGCCGGCTTCCGGCTGGTCTTTCGCCAGAACGAGTCGAGCGGAGAGACGGAAACCGAGGTGGTGTTCCCGCCCCACATGCAGGGCTGGCGGGATACGGTCCACGGGGGAGCCCTGGCGACGGTGCTGGACGAGGTGATGGTCCAGGCCGCGACGGCGATCGGGATCCGGTGCGTGACCGCCGAGATCACCGTCAAGTACAGGAAGCCCGCGGCGACCTCCGTGCCCTACCTGCTCGCGGGCCGGATCCTGGAATCCCGCGGCCGCATGCTCACGGCCGAAGGATGGATCAGGGACGCCTCGGGGCTGGTGCACGCCCAGGCCGCGGGCAAGCTCTTCAGGGTGGGCTAGCCTCAGCGGTACTTGGTCGCGATGGCCGAGAAGGCCTCCCTGACGCCGAGGAAGGCCTCGACGACATCCGGATCGAAGTGGCTTCCAGACTTGGCGCGGATGCGCGAGGCGACCTCCTCCGGGTCCATGGAGTCCTTGTAGACGCGGCGGCTGACCATGGCGTCGTACACGTCGGCCAGGGCCATGATGCGGGCCGACAGGGGGATCTCCTCGCCCTTCAGTCCCCTGGGATAGCCGCTGCCGTCCCACCTTTCGTGGTGGCAGCGGCACACCTCCTCGGCCACCGTGAGGAAGGAGTTGGGGCCCAGCTCCGTCCGGGCCTCCTCGAAGATCCGGCTCGCCACCAGCGTGTGGGACTTCATCTCGGTGTATTCCTCCTCCGTCAGGCCGTCCGGCTTGAGGAGGATGCGGTCGGGGATGCCGATCTTCCCGATGTCGTGGAGGGGAGCCATCTTGAAGAGCGCCTCCACGAATTCGTCATCGAGCCGCTCGCGGAATTTGGGATTCTCCCGGAGCTTCAGGGCGAGCGTCCTGGCGTAGTGCTGGGTGCGGCGCAGGTGCGCGCCCGTCTCGGGGTCGCGGGCCTCGCCCAGCGTGGCCATGCTGTGGATGGTCAGGTCCTGGGTCTGGAGCAGCTGCTGGGTGCGCAGGCCCAGGGCCTTCTCCTCCGTGTGGGACTTCCACCAGGTGAGCAGGCCGAAGGTGCTCGCGGTCACGAGCACGGGCAGCATGGGCTGGAGGAACAGCCCCCGGCTCCGCAGGAGGGCGGCGCTGCCCCCGAAGACCAGCACGGCGAGGAGGCCCGCGAGGGCGCCGCTCAGGCGCGCTCCGAAGTGGGCGAAGGCCAGGCTCGACGCGAGGCCGCAGGCGAGGATGGCCAGGGCCTCCCAGGCCCAGGCGCCTTCGGGCTGGCCCAGGAAGTCTCCCTGCAGGAGGTTGTCCAGCACCGTGGCATGGACCTCCACGCCGTTGAAGGCCCCGTCGAAGGGGGTGGCCCGGAGTTCCCGGAGCCCCGCGGCCGAGGTGCCCACCAGGACGAACCGGCCCTTGAGCTGGTCGGGTGGAACATCGCCCCTGAGCAGGGATCCGGCGGAGACATATTCGTAGCCTCCTCCCTTGCCCCGGAAGTGGATGAGGAGGTTGCCCCTGGGATCGACGGGGATCTCCCGGGCACCCACCTGGAGGCTGAAGGGACCGCCCGCGTCCAGGTTGAGGACCATCTGGGGATTGCCTTCGGCCCTGGCCAGCATGGCCAGGGGGAGGCTCGGGTAGAGCCGGTCCTGGTAGCTCATCAGGAGGGGCATGCGGCGGAGGACGCCATCGGGATCCGGGACGATGTTGAAGAACCCGGAAGCCCCCGCGGACCGGGCGAGGACCGGCAGGTTGCACGCGGCGCCCAGGGCGGAGAAAAGACTTTCCGGACGCTCGGGGGCTCCGGGCTGCCGCCTGAAGAGCACGGTCGAGGGGTGGAGCACGCAGTCGCGGCTCCCGTTCTCCGGGGTCAGGTGGAACTTGTAGCCGAGCACGAAGGGTCCGCGCTTCAAGGTCTCCCCCAGGACCGCGTCGAAATCCGCCTTTTCGGCGGGCACCCCCGACACCTGGACGGGGAGGGCCAGCTCCCGCTCGAGACTCCCTTTCCAGGTCGCCAGGGACCCCGCGTCCGGTTCGGCGAAGACCATGTCCAGCGCCACGGCCCGCGGGCCCATGGCGTCGATCCGGTCCAGGAGCCTGGCCACCCGGTAGCGCGGCCAGGGCCACTGGCCGAACTCCCGCAGGCTCGCCTCGTCCAGGTCCACGATGACCGGGCTCTCGGCGCCTCGCGCCCGATGGGTCCAGCGCAGCAGGACGTCGTATACCAGGAACTCCTGCCGGCGCAGGAAGGCCGGGCGGGTGGTGTGGAGGGCCAGGGCGAGGGTCGTGACGAGCAGGCCCAGCAGCACCATCGGGAGGGGCTTCCAGGCCCGCAGGTGGAACCGGTCCGCCATGGCCGGGCTAGCGGACGGTCACTTCGACGCGCCGGTTGCGGGGTTCCGGGACGTTGTCGCCGGTGGGGACGAGGGGGATGGCCTTCCCGTGGGAGGTGACCTCCAGGAGGCGCGGGTCGACGCCGGCCTCCACGAGCAGCTTGGCGACGCCCTCGGCCCGCTGCCGGGCGAGCTGGTTGTTGAACTCGTCGGATCCGGCCGTGTCGGTGTGGCCGATCACGCTCACATCCAGGGACCTGCGTTCCTGGATGGTGGAGACGATCCGCGCCAGGAGAGGGCGGGAGGCCGGGACCAAGGCCGTGGAGCCCGACTCGAACTGGAGGATGAAATGGGCCGGGGCCTGGGGCTGGGCCGCCATGGCGGCTCCGAAGGTCGCCTGGATCGCGGTGTCGGGCAGGATCTCCGGCGCGCCGGGGGTCTTGCCGGCGGGCACCTGGACCCCCTGGTGGGTCTGGTCCAGGGTCCGACCGCCCTGCGCATTGCGGACCTCCACGACGCCCACGTGGCCGTCGGGATCGGGCAGGAGCACCACCCGGGTCCTGGGCGCGGCGCAGGACAGGAGCAGGAGGAACCAGGGGAGGATGAGGAGGGCCGCTCGCGTCACTTCTCCTCCGCCTGGACCAGGAAATAGGTGCCCCGGATGCCCACGGTGGCTTCGGGAGTCTCCACCTTGACCGCGTTGGGCGCGAGTCTCGCGATCTGTCCGGAGAGGAAGGCCATGGTTCCCTTGAAAAGCCGGGCCACCAGGCCCAGCCTGCCCTGGGCGGGGGCGAAGGTGAACTGCTCCAGGGCCAGCCGGCTCTCGGGTCCGAGGGAGATGGCCGTATCGTCCCTGAGCAGGAGGCCGGCGCTGCCCGCCTTGCCGGTGCGCACCACGTCCTGCTGGTAGAGCCGTTCCGGCTGGGTGACCGCGCGCTCCTGGCCGTTCCTCGAGAGGAACACGGGGCCCTGGAGCGTGCGGAGGCTTCCGATGCTTTCCGTGCCGGCTCCCGAGAGGGGAGGCAGGGCGAACGCCAGGAATAGGAAGGCTGATCGTGCCCGAGTCATCTTCATGGGCCCCTCCTTCGATCATTGACGAGCCATGTCAGGAACGAATCCCGGTTCGCGGCCGGAGGCTGGAAGCGGAAACACCCACAGAATATAGGTCCCGATGGCGCCCGAGTCCATCTCGCACCCCGGTACGAAGGACAGGGCGGGTCCCGGACCCGCCCTGCCCTCAAGCCATGCAGAACCTGCCTAGAACAGGCCCCACAGGTACTGGTTGGTCACTTCGTGGTGGAACTGGATCTCGGAGGTCTTGATGGTGGTCCCGAGGCCCTTCGGGCAGCGTTCCGCCTGGGCCTGCTTCAGCTCGGCGTATTTCATGGCCACCTGCTCGCCCAGGAGCTCGGTGGCCACGCGGGAGGCCTTGAAGATCCGGATGGCGTCGTAGATGTTGTCGGGCAGGGTGCGGGTCCGGCTGCGCTTGGCCTCGTCGATGCCCGCCGAGGTCGGCCCTTCCTGGACGGTCTTCAGGAGGACGTAGAAGGCCATGTAGGGGTTCACGTCGGGGGCGACGGAGCGCACTTCGATCCGGGCGCTCTTCGCGTTTCCGGTCGGGATGCGCACCATGGCGCTCCGGTTGTTGGCGGAAGCCTTGATCTGGCTCGGGGCCTCGAAGCGGGGGTCCAGGCGCCGGTAGGCGTTCACCGACGGGTTGAAGACGAGGCACAGGTCGCTGGCGGTGGTGAGGAGGCGGTCGACGGCGTCCCAGCCGCGCTTGGAGATGTGGTCCTGGCCCTGAGGATCCCAGAACAGGTTCTCGCCCTCCCGGGAGAGGGAGATGTTGGCGTGCATGCCGCTGCCGTTGATGCCCGTGAGGGGCTTGGGCAGGAAGCTGGCGGTCATGTTCATCTTGGCGGCCACCTGCCTGCACAGGAGCTTGTAGAGCTGGACCTGGTCGGCGGTGATGAGGGCCTCGGCGAAGGTGAAGTTCATCTCGAACTGGCTGGGGGCCACCTCGGGGTGGTCCTTCTCGTTCCCGAAGCCCATGGCCCTCTGGACTTCGGCCGCGGTATCCATGAACCGCCGCAGGTCGTCCCCCGGGAGCGAGTGGTAGTAGCCCCCCGTGGAGACGCAGTCGAAGCGACCCGTCTCGTGGTAGTGCCGCTCCACGTCACGGCCCTGGAAGAGGAAGCCCTCGATCTCCGGCGCGAAGTAGGCCTTGGTCTGTTCCTTCTCGAGGAGAAGATCGCAGTAGATGTGCAGGCGGCTCCGCATGTCGGCCGGATAGGGCGAGCCGTCGCGCTCCAGCACCTGGGCGAACACGAGCACCTTGCCGGGGCCGAAAATGTCCGCCGGGAGCCAGTAGAAGGCCGACCAGTCGACGGAGAGCCGGAGATCGGACTCGTGCTGGGCGGAGAATCCGCGGATGGAGGAGCCGTCGAAGGTCAGGCTGCCTTCGGAGTGGAGCAGATACTTCTTGTCGTAGTCCAGCATGTGCAGCCGGCCCTCGAGGTCCGTGAAGCAAACCGTGACCGCCTTGATGCGCCGTTCGTCCTTGAGGTACTTCAGCCGGGCTTCGCGGAGCTGGCCGATGGGGACCCGGTCGATGCGAGCCTGCTTGGCTTCGAGGTTCATCTCCTCGAGCTGGTCGTACGGGATTTCAAGGAACGTCCTCAAGGGGACTGGGCTGGGCTCCGTCGGGGTCATCTTTCCCTCCTTTGGGTTGACTGAGATAAATCTACCTCTAATTAGGTCTAATCTAACAAAAATAATTCTAAAAAATTAAATATTAAGTCTTGATGAAATCACGATTGTTGCTCGCATGAAACGCAGAGCCCCGGCACGGGGGCCGGGGCTCTGGAGTGTGCGGGGCAGGAGGTTCAGAACCGAAGGTCGCGTTCGCCGCCCTTGATCCGCTGGAGGTAGCGCTCGGTCACCTCCCGGGCCTTGGGGTTCGTGATGCTCGCCAGTTCCCTGGCGATGACCCGCTCCCCCATCTCCCGGAGCTCGGGGTCGCCGTAGTCCTCGAGGTACTCCTGGAGGGTGAGCATGGCGTTGGGCTGGCAGACGTTGGCGATCTGGCCGGTCTTGGCCAGGCGCATGAAACGGTCCCCCGTCCGGCCTTCCCGGTAGCAGGCGGTGCAGTAGCTGGGGATGTAGCCGTCCCGCAGGAGGTCCTTCAGCATCTCCGTGGGGGATCGGTGGTCCTCGGGCTGGAACTGGGGCACGGTGTTCTCGAAGCCGAGCTTGTCCGCATGGGCGTAGCCCCCCACCCCGGTGCAGGATCCGGCGCTGACCTGGGAGATGCCCAGGGCGATGACCTCGTCGCGGTAGCCTTCGGGCTCCCGGGTGGAGAGGAGCATGCCGGTGTAGGGGACCGCCAGGCGGAGGACCGCGACGATCTTCTTGAAGTCGTCGTCGGAGACCAGGTGGGGGAAGTTCTTCGCGCACACGCCGGCGGCCGAGCGGATCCGGGGCACGGAGAGGGTGTGGGGCCCCACGCCGTAGGCCGCCTCCAGGTGCTCGGCGGCCATGAGCATGCCCACGGTCTCGTATTTCCAGTCGTAGAGGCCGTAGAGTACGCCCAGGCCGACGTCGTCGATCCCGCCCTCCATGGCCCGCCCGTGGGCCTCGGTGTGCCATTCGTAGTTCCGCTTGGGGCCCCCGCGGTGGACCCGCTCGTAGGTCGGCTTGTGGTAGGTCTCCTGGAACAGGACGTAGGTCCCGATCCCGACGTCCTTGAGCCGGCGGTAGTCCTCCACCGTGGTGGCGGCGATGTTGACGTTCACCCGCCGGATGGCCCCGTTCTCGAACTTCAGGCCATAGATCGTGCGGATGCTCTCCAGCACGTAATCCAGGGGGCAGTTGACGGGATCCTCGCCGGTCTCGAGGGCGAGCCGCTTGTTCCCCATGCGTTCCAGGGCCCGGACCTCCTCGGCCAGTTCCTCCTTGTCCAGGCGGTGCCTGGGAATGGCGTTGTCGTGGTTGTAGCCGCAGTAGGTGCATCGATTGACGCAGTAGTCGGACAGGTAGAGGGGGGCGAACATGACGATGCGGCGCCCGTAGATGTGCTCCTTCACCCGGCGGGCCAGCGAGAAGATTTCCGAGAGGACGGCCGGGTCGTCCACGTCCAGGAGGGCGGCGGCTTCGCGGTGGGTGAGGCCCTTGTAGGCGGCGGCCTTGTCCAGGATCGTCCTCACGGCGTCCGGATCCCTGGAGACGCCGGAAGCCTCCGCAAGGGAATCGAGGATCTCCTCATGGTTGATGAATGCGTTCGCATCCTTGGATCGGGGGTCGTACGTGGGCATCATGCCTCCTTGCCGGCCTGGTCGGGGACCGCGTGGAGGTCCCGGGTCAGGGCGGTCTTGACGAGCGTGTTGGGGACCCGGCCCAGCCGGCCGGTCAGGGCGCTGATCTCGTCGGTCGTGCCGTCGACGATGAGCGAAAGCACGGAGAGTCCGCGCTCCCTGTATGGGATGCCCATGCGCCCGATGATGATCCCTGACGATTCGTGGAGGATGGCGTTGATCTCGTTCGCCGCGGAGAGGTTCTCCACGACGATGCCGACGACACCCAGGCGCTTCTGCATGCTCACCTCCCGGTTCGGGCCGATCCGCGGGACCTGGGGTACAGCCGGACGGAGATGCAGTGCATGCGCGCGTCCTTCCGCTCAGGTCGTTGAAGCTTCGCGGTCGGGAATGATATTTGGACAGACCGGCAACGGAATGAATCCCGCTGCCCGACAGGAAAGATGATCGGACGTCGCCGACGTCCCGTCAATGCCCGGGTGGACCGGAGATCGGCCGGATCAGGCGGTGGTATCCAGGTTCTGGCCCAGGCCGGCGCTCTGCTCCATCAGCTTGAGCAGCCTCGCTCCTTCGCTCGCCTGTTCGTCCACGACTTTCCGCATGACCAGCATGCCCGCCGTCCCCTGGGTGGAGGCGGCCTGGGCGGCGGTCACGGAAGATGCGATGCCCGATAGGTCCATGGAAGCTCCGATAGCGGCTTATCGGTTTTTCACCGTCCGGACTTTAGGGATCCTGGAGCGGAGCAGGGCGGCGGCATCCTGGACCACGGGCTGGGATTTGGCGCTGGCCGCCCGGTTGGCTTCCGCGATGTCCTCGAAGACCTCCCGCCGGTGGATCTGGACGTCCCTGGGGGCGGAGATGCCGAGCCTGACCCCGTCCTTGGTGATGCCGGTGACCACGACCTCGATGCGGCCGTCAATGATGATCGACTGGTCTATCTTCCGCGTGATGACGAGCATCCTTCAGGGTCCTTTCGAGTATCCGCCCCGGTCACTTGGATGATGGATCGGAGAGGATGGGGTACTTCAGCGGATAGGTTTCCGTGTTCAGGACGACCTGGCGTCCTTCCCGGGTCTTCACGTTGATCACCACGGGCCCGGCCAGGTTGGCGGTCATCCTGTGCGGATCCTCGGGAATGACCACCAGCGCCAGCACCATGGCGTCCTCGGGCTTCTCGAGGGCGAGCGCCTTGGCCTCCTCCTCCTTGAGGGCGAACTCGTAGTCCATCTTGATGGCGGCCACATCCATGCACGTGAAGGAGATCGACTCGTCCTCGACGGCCTGGAGGAACTTGAGGGGGTAGCCCCCGGCGGGCTCGAACAGGCGGAAGGAGTGGAGTTCGGAGAATCCGATCAGGCCGGAGGGGAAGGAGATGATCACGTCCTCGTCGTTGTGGAGCACCGGGTAGTGCAGGGGGTATTCCCGGGAGTCCAGGACCACCTGCCGCCCCTTCAAGGTGCGGATGTTGACCACCAGGGGACCCGCGAGATTGGCGGTCATGAGGCGAGGATCCTCCGGGACCACCAGGATCGTCAGGACCATGGCGTCCTCGGGTTTCTCCAGCGCCAGGAAGGCCGCGTCGGCCTCGTCCAGGGGGACCTCGTAGTCCATCTTGATGGCCCCGGCGTCCATGCATGCGAACGACAGCTCGGGCCGGTCGACCGCCTGGAGGAACTTGAGCGGGTAGCCGCCTTTCGGTTCGAAAAGCCGGAACTCCTTCACCTGCTCGAATCCGACCAGGCCGGCGGGAAAGGAGAGAATGACTTCGTCCTGGGACATGTTCGGCTCCTGATGGACTCGTAATCAATGGATCGGCCCGGAACCGGGTTGCGTTAATTCCCGTAGACGCGGATGCGCTCGGATTCCCCGGCCTCGTCGCCCAGGACCTCCCAGAGGGCATCCAGTCTTTTCCTGCGGAAGCGCGGATTGGGGATGCACCGCTCCAGGGCCTCCCTGGAACGGGGGGGATGCTCGATCCGGCCCAGGATCCACCGGTTCCCCAGTTCCATCACCGCCGCGACATCCCCCTCGTTGCCCCACTGGACGCGGAGGTCGAGGAGTTTCCTGGCCTTCTCCTCCGCCCGGCTTCCCAGGCCGAGGCCCTTCACCTTGTCCAAGAGAAGATTGCGCTCCGGCTTCCGGTAGTGACGGATGCGGTGCATCATCTGGCGCATCTCCAGGGGGAGGTTGGCCAGCCGGGGGCCCGCCTCGGGGTCCGTCCGCTTGACCTCCGCCTCCCGGGCCAGGGCCCGGAGCAGGGGCAGGAGCAGGGTCGCGTCCCGGGCCGCGTAGCTGATCTGGCTCTGGCGCAGGGGGCGCAGCATCCAGTTGGAGTCCTGTTCCTCCTTGGGGATGTCGATGCCCAGCTTGAGGCGGGACATGGTCTTGAGTCCCGGCTGCGGATAGCCCAGGGCCCGGGAGAGCATCATGGTGTCCAGCACGGAACACGGCACCACGTCGTAGAGACGCTTGAAGACGATGCCGTCGCCGGAGACGTCGTGGACGATCCAGGGCACCTCGGCCAGGGCCCTCAGGGCGGGCCTCATCAGGCCGTCGAGGGCGATGGGGTCCACCAGCCAGGCGTGGTCGTGGGTGGCGATCTGCAGCAGCGCCATGACGCAGTAGTGCACCCCCGTCAGGCTGCACTCGATGTCCACCGCGAGGATGTTGGCCTGGAACCAGTGGACCATCGCTTCTGCGAGTTTCTCTGGCGTGTCCACGAAGGAGGTGGGTAGGTCGTAACAGTCCGGCGACATGCCTTCAGTGTGCAGGAAAAGTGGGCGGACCGGGTATCACATCCCGCGATTTCCTCGAGGGAGCATGACGGAAGGCGCGTTCCCGGGGCCGCGATTCACTTGTTCAGCTCGTGCTGGATGGCGCCCAGGAGCGCCACCGGGGCGGTGACGGCGCGCAGGATGCCCGGGCCGAGGCTGACGGGGACCCACCCCGAGGCCCTGAGCGCGTCGAATTCGCCGTCCGTGATGCCCCCCTCGGGGCCGCTGGTGAAGGCGAGGCCCTCGCGGCGCAGGTCCGGGTTGCGGTTGCCCGTCCGCCTTTCGTAGGCCACCCATTTCTGCGGGAGGTCCACGGACAGCAGCGCCTCGAAGGGGAGCGGGCCGCTCAGGGAGGGGATCCGCGTGCGGTGGCTCTGCTCGCAGGCGGCGGCGGCGAGGCGCTGCCAGCGCTCGACCCTGGGAAGGACCTTCCGGGCGTCGCAGGCGCTGCGCTCGAAGACCACCGGCTGCAGGAGGGAAACCCCCAGCTCCACCAGGGGCGGGATCATCTCGTCCACCAGGCTCAGCTGGGCCGTGACGGGGATCCAGGCCTCGAGGGGGACCGGCGCCTCGCGTTCCTCCTGGATGGGCGCCACGAGCCGGGCCGCGGCTCGGTTTCGGCCGGTCTCCGCCAGGTCCGCGCGCCAG